>OFMF01000004.1_pt1 | contig 231789 bp, 211 predicted proteins | sample 1541771 | NCBI WGS metagenome assembly OFMF01 (sample SAMN04209235, study PRJEB22552) | human gut metagenome | biome: gut; material: feces | host: Homo sapiens | place: USA: Oklahoma
AACCTGTGACCCTCTGCTTGTAAGGCAGATGCTCTCCCAGCTGAGCTATGCTCCCACGGTGTCGCTTTCCTATCAGCGACGGATATTATAATAACAGAACATTTGTAATTTGTCAATACTTTTTTTGAATTTTTTTATATTATTTTTCAAACTGTTTTTTTCACCAAAAAAGCGTGCCGTTTGGCACGCTTTTCGGTTTCATTATTAAAGGAGGTACTAATGAAAAACTAATAATCAATTACTTCTTACTGCTCCTACAATATAAACAATAAAGATTAACAGATTAATAGCAATTTATTAACAAAAAGAAAACAAATCGAAAATCGGTTATAAAATCGTTCATATATCGTATAAAAACAGACTGAAAGTTTAATAATAGAGCGTTTTTCATTTATATAAATATGATTAAAAACAGACCGATTTATATATTTAATGCAGTTTTTTTCAATGCTTCTACTCCAAAAATTATTTTTTCATTGCTCGGAGTGGAAAAATTTAACCTTATATATTGAGTAGGCATTGTTTCATCAGTAAGAAATGCCGTGCCCGGTACAACCGCAACATTATTTTCTATCGCCTTTTGTACAAAAGTCAGCATATCAACATTTTTCGGTAAAGCACACCAAACAAAAAGCCCGCCTTCAGGTTTTACATAGTTGAAAAAGTCAGGAAGTTTCTCATCAAGCAAATCACACATCAAATTCAGTTTGTCGCTGTAAATTTTTCTTATTTTGCCTATATGAGCATTTATATCATAATTAGTGAGCCACTCATTTACAATCATCTGATTTAACATAGGCGTATGTACATCTTCTGCCTGCTTCCCGACAGTCATCTTTGCGACAATCTCTTTCGGTGCAACGGCGTATGCAACTCTCAAGCCCGGCGACAAAATTTTTGAAAACGAACCTGCATAAACCACTATTCCATCGTCATCAAAACTTTTAATTGACGGCAATTTTTCACCGCTGACACGAAGTTCTCCGTAAGGGTTATCTTCTAATATAATAACATTATATTTTTTAGCAAGTTCATAAACCGCTTTTCTTTTTTCAAGACTCATTGTAGCACCCGACGGATTTTGAAAGTTCGGAATAGTATAGATAAACTTCACATTTTTATTCTCTTTTAAAGTATTTTCAAGTGCTTCAATATTCATACCGTCAGACTCTACATCCACGCCGCAAAGTTTACAACCGTATGAACGGAAACAGTTGAGTGAACCGATAAATGACGGATTTTCACAAACAACAATATCGCCCTCATTGCAAAGAACTTTTGTTACCAAATCCATAACTTGTGTGGCACCCGAAACTATGAGTGTTGTGTCAAAACTTTTGCCTATATTTTCTCTTTCGGCAACCATTTTTGTAACACTTTCACGAAGAGGAGCATATCCCTCCGTAACGCCGTACTGAAGTGCCTCGATGGGACTTTCATCTAAAATCTTTTTAGTAATTTCTTTTACTTCATCAACAGGAAAAGCGTCGGGTGCGGGATTGCCTGCCGCAAACGGAATGATATTAGGGCTTGAAGTTGCCTTTAATATTTCTCTGATTGCCGACGGGGCAAGTGAAGATATTTTATTTGAAAAAATATATTCCATAATTATTCCTCCAACATAATTTCAGCCACACGGCAAGAAGCATTTCCGTCGTCAAGGCTGTTGAATTTCTCATTAAACAATCTATATTTTTCCGAATACTCAAAGTTTTCCAAAGAATTTTTAATTTCACGGCACAATGATTTTTCATCTTCAATGATTTTACCAGGCAATTCTTCCAACCCAATATAGAAGCCACGAATTTCATCTCTGTACTTTTCCAAATCATACATATAAAACAAAACAGGTCTTTTCAAGTTTGCATAGTCAAAAAACACGCTTGAATAGTCTGTAACAAGCAAATCGGAAACAATATACAACTCGCTTATATCATCATAATCAGAAACATTATATACAAAGCCTCTGTACTTTTCAAAATCAAAAACAGAAGCGACAAGATAATGAGCCCTGAACAAAACGACATATTCATCGGAAAGTGATTTTTGCAATTCGTCAAAATCTATCGGAAGAGAAAAAGAATACCCTTTTTCATTATGCTCATTGTCACGCCATGTAGGTGCGTACAAAACGACTTTTTTATCTAAATCAATATTGAGTTTTTTCTTGATTTCCAAAACATCTTTAGATGTAAATTTTTTCAAAAAATCATTTCTCGGATACCCTGTTGTAACAACTGCATCTTCACGATTTAATGCTTTTAAATCCCAGCATGTTTTAAATTTTTCAGCCGCAAAATCCGAAGGTGCGATAAGGTATTTGAATTTTTGTGCGTCATTTCTGTATTTTTTGTGTACTTCACTTATACTGTTCATGGCATTGTCGGTATATTTTAAATCGCAACCGATTTTTTTAAGCGGTGTACCGTGCCAACACTGAACATATACCTGTTCTTTATTGGGTTTTACAAAATCATATATCATAGAATTAAAAACCCAATATTTTGACATCTTAAGGTATTTAAAAAACTGTTTTGAGCCGAACTTTACAACTTCTGTTCTTTCATCTTTCAAAAATTCATATATTTGAGGCTCTGAAAATGCCCAAATAAAGCACAAATCTTCATTGCTTTCTTTAAGATAATTATATATCGCTTTCGGACTGTCGCAAAAAGATTTTCCGTTAAACGATGCAAAAACAACACAATTTTTTTCCGTTTTAACAGAAAAAGTACAAATTGCGTATTTTATTTTTCCTGCTACATAGCGTACAAGCCTTGCACTCTTTCGCAGTACAAGGCTTTTTTCAATGACTTTATTTAAAAATTTTTTCAAAGTCTTCATAATTAGTCCTTTTTAGATTCGGGAAGTTGGTCAACACCGTTGATTGCATCTACGAGTCCTAAATCATGTTTTATCATACTTGTAGATATACCGGGAGTGCGTTCAAGAAAAACAACTTCACAATACTCTTTTAAATAATCAAATTTATCGCTGCCTGCCCAATCAGAGCCCATTACAACAGTGTCGATATGATAATTTTTAACATCATCAATTTTTTGCTCCCAATTATTTTCGGGAATAACAAGGTCAACATATCTTATTGCTTCAAGCATTTTCTTTCTTGTTTCATAGTTGTGATATGCTTTTTTGCCTTTACTTTCATTGAACTCGTCAGTAGATAAAGCAACCACTAAATAGTCTCCGAGTTGCTTTGCTCTTTTCAAAATATTGATATGACCGTAATGAAGAAGGTCAAATGTACCGTAAGTTAAAACTCTTTTCATTTTAAAATCTCCTTATATAACAAAACTTATAAAAGTGAAACAACAAATTTTGCCAAAACTTCGGCATTGTTTGACTTTGTGTTTTCAACATAATCAGACTTGAATTTATAAAGTTTATCAAAGTCGTACGGTTTTGATTTTATTGCTTCGTAAAGCGACTGAGAATTTTCAAAAACTGCAAAACCCATTTCTTTTTTGAGGTCAATGTTAAGACCTCTTTCCTTTTGATATATGTCGTAATCAGGTACGAAAAAATACAAAGGTTTCATCAAAACAGCAGCTTCAAAAGCACACGCAGAATAGTCCGTTATTATATAATCTGCAATTTTCAATAAATCAAAAGTCGAAAAATCGCCTTTACAACTGTATTTTTCATCTTTTGAAGCACTGCTGAGCGGATGAGATTGTATTATTAAACGAAAACTGTCGTCGTCTTCAAACGCAATTTTAAGTTCATTTGCAATATACTCTTCTCTGTCTCTGAAAGTAGGCAGATAGAGTACATTTTTTTTCGCAGTACAATCAGGATTTTGTTCAAAAAACTCCTTGCTTCTGCTGTTTTCTCTGTCAAGCAAATAGTCAATATGAGGTAATGAAGAAATCTTGATTTTCGACTTTTCACAGCCGAAAGCCTCTGCATAAAACAAGGCTGATTTTTTAGACGGTGCCATAACATAGTCGTAATTTTGGTGCATACACATAGCTTTGCTGATTTTAGGGTCTCTTCCCTCTTTTGTGCCAAGCGACTGCAATCCAAATTTTTTAACAGCACCGAGAGCGTGCCAAAGTTGAATTACTTTGAGACTTTTTTTATGTTTCAAACAAGAAACAGGTATAGAATAAGTATCACAAATTGCGACTTTTGAAGTTGCAAGATAGTACATATCTCCGATTAAATGAAAACAATATTTAAACTTTGATGAAAAGTCGTCATCTATCATTTTAAGTCTGAAAACCTGTTCTGTTTCGGGACTTAATTTTGAAATTTGTTTTTCAAGCAAAATCATATCAAGAGACTTCTCATTAGACTGTCTTGACAAATAAACTATCCTGTTTTTTGTTTTAAACAATTTTATGGGAGCATAAATAATTTTTAAAAAGAATTTTAAAACATCAATTAAAAACGCTTTTATTGTAAATCATCCTTTTCTGATTATTCGTAAAGAGGATATTTTTTGCAAATTTCTTCTACGCCCGAAATAATATAATCTTTTTTATTTTCAAAATCTGTTACTGCAAGATAAATGAATTCTGCAATCTTGTCCATATCTTCGGTACCGAGACCTCTTGTTGTGGCAGCAGGAGTACCGATACGAACACCGCTTGTGATGAACGGAGAAAGAGGCTCGTTAGGAACAGTATTTTTATTGAGAGTAATATGAACTTCATCAAGTCTGTGTTCAAGTTCTTTACCTGTAACATCTGTACCGATAAGGTTGAGAAGCATCAAGTGATTGTCTGTACCGCCCGAAACGAGATTGAGTCCTCTTGATGTCAAGCCCTTTGCAAGTGCCTGTGCATTTTCAACAACTCTCTTTTGATATTCTTTAAATTCAGGTTTAAGTGCTTCACCGAAACACACTGCTTTAGCAGCGATTGTATGCATAAGCGGTCCGCCTTGAGTACCGGGGAAAACAGCTTTGTTAATTGCCTTTTCAAACTCTTCTTTCATAAGGATAAGTCCGCCTCTCGGACCTCTGAGAGTTTTGTGGGTTGTGGTTGTAACAATATCTGCATACGGTACGGGAGATGGATGAAGTCCTGCCGCAACAAGACCTGCAATGTGTGCCATATCTACCATAAACAAAGCGTCAACCTTTTTTGCAATTTGAGAAATTCTTTCAAAATCTATAATTCTCGGATAAGCAGAAGCACCTGCAACTATAAGTTTCGGTTTAACTTCCATAGCCTGTTTTTCAAATGCGTCATAGTCGATAAAGCCTTCGTCATTTACACCGTAAGGTACAAAATTGAAATATTTACCGCTGATATTTACAGGTGAACCGTGTGTCAAATGTCCACCGTTGTCAAGGCTCATACCCATTACGGTATCACCCGGTTGAAGAAGTGCAAAGTAAACGGCAGTATTTGCCTGAGCACCTGAATGAGGCTGAACATTTGCAGCATCTGCACCAAAAAGTTTACATGCTCTTTCACGAGCGATATTTTCAACAATATCTACACACTGGCATCCACCGTAATAACGCTTTGACGGCAAACCTTCTGCGTATTTATTTGTAAGTACAGAACCCATAGCTGCCATAACAGCAGGAGAAACAAGGTTTTCTGACGCAATAAGTTCTATGTTGTCACGCTGTCTTTTGAGTTCAAGTTCCATTGCATCTGCAACTTCGCTGTCTTCTTTTCTAACAAGTGAAATTGAATCGAAATAATCATTATACATTACAGTTACCCCTTTAAATGCTTTAAAGATTTACATTCATTTATATAAAATGAACATATACATAATATAGGCATTTTACCACATTATTATTTATATTACAACATTTTCTTTTGTTTTGTATTATAATAATACCATAATAGTACTTGATAACCTAATTGTTTTGTGTTAGAATTGTTGCAGATTTTAATAATATACAAGGAGAGATTGAAATGAGCGGTCATTCAAAATGGAGTACTATTAAACGAAAAAAAGAAAAAACCGACATTGCCAGAGCAAAAGTTTTCACAAAAATAGGCAGAGAACTTTCTGTTGCAGTTAAAGAAGGCGGTCCCGACCCAAATGTCAACTCAAAACTTAAAGATGTCATTGCAAAAGCAAAACAGAACAATGTGCCAAACGACAATATAGACAGAATTATCAAAAAAGCCGCAGGTGAAGACGGCGGAAGCAACTATGAAGAAATCATATACGAAGGATACGGTCCGTCAGGTGTTGCAGTTATTGTAGAAACACTCACAGACAACCGTAACCGTACCGCAGGCGAAGTTCGCCACTATTTTGACAAAGCGGGCGGAAATATGGGTACAAGCGGAAGCGTTACATTTATGTTCGGCCGTCAGGGCGTTATCGTTATTGAAAAAGAAGATGTTGATGAAGAACAACTTATGGAAGACGCTTTGGAAGCAGGTGCAACAGATTTCCTTACTGACGATGAAGATATTTTTGAAATCAGAACAGAGGCAAATGATGTCGGAGTAATCAGAGAAGAACTTGAATGCAAAGGCTACAAAATTATTTCTTCCGAACCGGCATATATCCCGTCAACATACACTCGTCTTGAAGACGAAGAGGATATGAAAAAAATGAGCCGAATGATTGAAATGTTTGAAGAAAACGACGATGTTCAGGCAATTTGGCACAACTGGGAAAACGAAGACGAATATAACGGCTGATATAAGCAAAATAAAAAGCGAACGGATGTCCGTTCGCTTTTTGCTTTTTTATTTTTATATTTATCTTTAGTAATGCTTATACAAATCTTTATATTTATATATAGTTTATATATTACACATTCAGTTAATAGTAATTTAAACACTGCTTAAAATAAAAGTTGCATAATTACAGTTATACTAAAATATATTAAACATAAACCGAAATTCATTAAGAAAATCGAGGGACAAGTTATGAAAACCATTTATTACAACGGCGACATTATTACCGTAAACGACAGAAATATGTTTGCACAGGCTCTCTGTGAAGAAAACGGGAAAATTACGGCAGTAGGAAGCAATGAAGAAATACTGTCAATCAAAAAAGACGGCGACAAACTTATTGACTTAAAAGGCAAAACTATGCTCCCCGCTTTCATAGACGCCCACTCGCATTTTACAGGATATGCACATGCTTTGGAGCAATGCGACTTATCAAATTGCAAAAATTTTGAAGACATTATAAACACAATGAGCAATTTCATTAATAAAAACAAATTTCCGTCAGACAAATGGATTATCGGTTGCAACTACGACCAAAACTTTTTAAAAGAGCAAAAGCATCCCGACAGACACACACTCGACAAAATAAGCGACACAAACCCTATTTTAATAATTCACGCATCTTCACACATGGGCGTTGCAAATTCAAAAGCACTTGAAATTCAAAAAATAGACGAAAACACAAAAGACTTTTCAAACGGACGATACGCAAGGGAAGAAAATTCTCTCGTTCCCAACGGATATATGGAAGAAAAGGCTTTTTTAGACTTCCAGTCAAAAATACCCACTCCGTCTGTTGAAAACTTACTCAATTTAATCAACAAAGCACAAAACGACTATGCAAGTTACGGAATTGCAACCGTACAAGAAGGAATGGTTGCCAAACCGTTATTTGAACTTTTAAAATATGCTTCAAGTTCAAAAATTTTAAAAATTGATGTTGTCGGTTTTGCCGATATAGCAACCGCATCAGACTTATTTGACAGAGAGCCGTTGTATGCAAATAAATATCACAATCATTTCAAACTCGGCGGATACAAAATATTTTTAGACGGCTCGCCTCAAGGCAAAACGGCGTGGATGTCAAAGCCGTACGAAAACGAAAAAGATTACTGCGGTTACCCCATCTACGCAGACGATGAATTGCTGAAATATATCAAACTCGCTTTAAATAAAAACCAACAACTTTTGGCACATTGCAACGGAGACCAAGCTGCCGAACAATATATATCACAATTTGAAAAAGCACTTGCCGAAGAAAAAAAGAGCGACTGCAACCGTGCAGTTATGGTACACGCTCAACTTGTAAGAAAAGACCAACTTAAAAGAATGGCAAAAATCGGTATGATGGCAAGTTTCTTTGTTGCACACACATATTATTGGGGCGACATTCATTTAAAAAATTTCGGACAAAAAAGAGGAAGTCAAATTTCTCCTGTAAAAGATGCTTCGGATTTAGGCGTAAAGTTCACTTTTCATCAGGACAGCCCCGTTGTTCCTCCCGATATGTTGAAAACAATATCTTGTGCAGTAAACAGAGTCTCAAAGTCAGGCAAAACAATCGGTGAAAACCAAAAAACAGATGTATTAAATGCTATCAAAGCAGTAACAATAAATGCCGCATATCAATATTTTGAAGAAAATGAAAAAGGTAGCATCGAAGTCGGTAAAAATGCTGATTTTGTAATTTTAGACAACAACCCTCTTTCTGTCGATAAAAATAAAATTGAAAAAATAAATGTTCTTGAAACAATAAAAGACGGAAAAGTAATTTTTAAGTCAAAATAGTCCTATAATTCACAGATTATAAGTCAGTTTTCATAAAGAATTATTAATGTATGGAAATCGCAGATGAAGTATGCTATAATGAATATAGTGGTTTATTAAATATATTTAATCATACAAATAAAACTGTTATAATTTTGTAAATATATTTTAATTGATTATCTCATCAACAAAAGCTATAATACAACAAGTTATAAATTTTACAGACATACTGTATTTATCATCAGCGACATTTCTATATTAAATTAAATAAATGACTTAATAACTTGCTTAAAGGAAGAATAATATGGACAATGATATTATGATATCGCTCAGCGATGTCGGTATGAAGTTTAATCTTAACAAAGAAAAAGTAGATAATTTAAAAGAGTACTTTATCAAGTTCGTTACAGGAAAACTTGAGTACAAAGAGTTTTGGGCGTTAAAAAACATTACTTTTAATGTTAAACGAGGAGAACATCTTGCAATAATGGGTTTGAACGGTGCGGGTAAAAGTACACTGTTAAAAACTATTGTAGGTGTATATAAGCCAACCGAAGGCACAATAAAGAAAAAAGGCGTAATTGCTCCCCTGCTTGAACTCGGTGCAGGTTTTGACCCAAACTATACCGGCAAAGAAAACATATATTTGTACGGTGCCATTCTCGGATATGACAAAAACTATCTCAATGCAAAATGCGATGAAATAATTGAATTTTCAGAACTCGGCAAATTTATAGATATACCTGTAAAGAACTACTCTTCGGGTATGAGAGCAAGACTCGGTTTCTCTATCGCAACTGCCGTTGAACCCGATGTTTTAATTTTAGACGAAGTTTTGTCAGTCGGCGACGCAAAGTTCAGAAAAAAATCTCTTGCAAAAATTCGTTCAATGTTCGATTCGGGCGTAACTGTAATCTTTGTTTCACACAATATCAGTCAGGTTAAAGAAATCTGCGAAAGTGCAATCTTGCTTGACCACGGAAAAATAATCGCAAACGGCCCTGTTGATGAAGTGTGTGATGTTTACGAAGCAAGAACAAAAGGTCAAAAATAAATAAACACATCAAAAAAGAGCAGTACAATGTACTGCTCTTTTTCATTTAACTATTATTATGTTAATAAATTTTTCTTTATCCTAATTTTGAATACGATTATGGCAAACACAACTTCTTATCTACATTCTCATTTTGCGATATGATAATAGATTACCACCGTTATAATTTACATTAATATCCTGCATATTTCGTTTTATATATATTTTTTTAATACAAAACATACAATTAAAAACACAGTGATTGCTGCCACCCAAACAAATAAATAAAATCAATCCAATAATCATCCATAACGGCATTGCTGTTAAAATATTATTGTAAATACTTCTAATATAAATTATAGAACCTATTGCCCCCACAACACCGACTGTAACACCTATAATCATAACATATTTCACTTCTAAATTCTCCTTAAAATGCCTGTTATATAAGCAAAAGTAAAAACCATCTTATTTATGATACTGAATTCCATACTGTTTTTGCAAAATAACTACAATTTTTAAATAATGACCAAGTGTCGTTATTGTTTATTGTTTTATTAAGAGTAACCAAGAATTCCACTGACACTCGGAATATTGTAAAACAAAGTGAAATAAGGGAAAACCCCATTCCTTATATAAATTACATTTACCAATTTAATTATAAGTTAATTTAATAAATTAGTCAAATTATTTTATACAATGAGTTTTAACAACTACATTGTATAACTTTTGTTTTCCACCTGCATAGCAGTTGGTTGTCTGTTGCTTGCTTTCAGCAATCAAGTGCCTAAAGGCACTAACACATCAAAAAAGCGAATGGATTTTCCACTCGCTTTTTTACATTAAAAACAGTCTGATGAATTTTATTTTGACAAAGCAGTTGAAATCATCATAACAACAGCAGTAACACCGCCTATTAAGTAAATAGTGTTAAGCGTCAAAGATATTTTCATTACGATATTTTTTACATTTTCTTTTTTATAGAGAAATATTGCAAACACGCCGCACAATATCATAAAAACTGCATAACAAGCAATCATTATTTCAGCCACAGGACTTTTTAAAGCCCACTCGTTTTCTCGCAACGGAAAAATAGTGAACGGCACAAACAAAAACATTACACTCAGTGCAGTTAAAACTTTTTCTTTCATAGTAAATCATTTCCTTTCCGCTTTGCCGAACTGAATACAGGCAACAGCTAAAAACACAATAAAATAAACAACTGCAACAGGCAACAAAGGTACTAAATCAAAAGACTGTGACTGAATATTCTCTGCCATTTTGCTCTGTTCTGTCATAATAAAATAAAACGGATAGCACATCGGATACAGATACCATACTTTTGTGTTGAGCAAAATAACTGACGGAACAACAGACGCCAACCCTATTCCTACCGAAAATACAGGTGTAGATATACAAACAGAAAGCATCCAAAAGAAACTGAGCATCGGCAAAGTTGAAACAAATATTTTCAGTGCCGATTTAATCACAAACAAAAACGGTAAAATGAAATTGTAGTCATTTATTTGTCCTGCAATAAAAGCACTGAAATAATACACTGCCACCATCATGGCAATTTGAGCAGCACACATACCGACGAGTACAATAAACTTTGCAAAAGACACCTTACCTGTATTAATCGGTAAAGAAAGCAATTTTATAATTCCGTTGTTGCTCTTTTCGGTTTGATTAAGCAAAACAGTAACCACAACCATACACGCAGGTAACATAAACCAACTCATACCCATAAAACCCTGAATAAAAAAGTTGTTTTCAGGCAAAATTCCTATGTCTTGCATATTGAAATTTAAGTCTGCATTAATTATTGACGGCACCCACAAAATCATTGTACCGACAAACAAAATCAAGAGCATTTTTGAACGCTTTAACTTTTTCAATTCTGAATCCAAAAGCGATATAAAACTCATTGTACATTTCTCCTTATTTTATTTAAAATCAATTCAGCAACTATGAAAATTCCGCATTCCGAAACAGAAGCAACAATTAACTGCAACATTTCTTTGTCTGAATTTCCGAAAATCGTCTCAAACGGCAATGCAAACGGAAACATTGAAAAGTACAAATTCTCGTTTCCCAAAACTGTTGCAAACAACACAAACAATACGCCCGTTCCCAAACATACCCACATATTTTTGCAATACTTTGCAACAAGCATCATTAAAAAAACGGCAGTAAATGTAAATAAAACCGATATACCGAAAAATTTTAAAACTTCCGTACTTTCAAACTGTCGCTCATCAAACCACTTTTTCACACAAAAAACTAAAGAAATTGTTTCTATAGCAATATTTAAAATACTGAAAATTGAAAGTATCGTAAATTTTCCCAAAAAAACAGAAAAACTGTTTATAGGCAATGTTTCGGTTTTTTGCACTGCATTGTTGCTGTACTCAATATTGTAAATAATACTGCTGCCGGCAACCACAAGCAAAACATTCAGCATAGCAATTATCTGCCAATTTCCGTTTATCAAAATTTCAAAAGGATTGCCCTGCTGACCTACAAACATTTCTGTTCTTAAAGCCGTATTTAATACAGGAACAAGCGCACTTAAAATACCACCCGCCAAAAATGTTTCAGCAAGTCCGGTACGCTTTATTTTCTTAAATTCTGTCATCAAGTTCATTTTATATTCTCCGTTTTTTATTATCTTCATCTATTAAACACAAAAACATATCTTCAAGATTGTCAGTCGGGCAGCCTCTGTTATTTGCATTTAATTTAAGTTCATCAAGCGTACCCTCAAAAAGCAAATGTCCGTGATTTAATATTCCTATATTGTCCGACATTAACTCTATTTCCGACAAAAGATGTGATGAAACAAGCACCGTGCAATCAAACTGTTGCGGAAGTGAGCGAATAAGACTTCGTATCTCGTGAATACCGACAGGGTCCAAACCGTTTGTCGGCTCGTCTAAAATCAAAATCGGAGGTCTGCCGATAATTGCCTCTGCAAGTCCCAATCGCTGTTTCATACCGAGTGAATACTTTTTTGCAAGTTTTTTTCTGTTTTGAGCAAGTCCGACTGTTTCAAGAGCATCGTCAACGGCACTTTTCGGCAATCCTAAAATTTTCCTTATGATATCAAGATTTTCTTCCCCTGTAAGATTTCCGTAAAAAGCAGGCGATTCGATAAAAGAGCCGACACTTTTCAATATTTCAACTCTGTCATGCGGGAAAGTTTTCCCGTCAATACTGAAAGTTCCGTCAGTCTGTTTAGTCAAACCCAAAAACATTTTCATCACAGTCGATTTGCCTGCCCCGTTTGGTCCTAAAAGTCCATAAACAGAACCTTTTTCAATGTGCATATTCAAATTTTCAACGGCTTTGAAGTCACCGTATGCTTTTGTAAGGTTTTTCGTTTCAATTATGTTCATATAGATTTCTCCTTTCGTTTGAACATATTATATTTCATCAACCTTGCAATAACATTTCCGCAACCTTACAATTACCTTACAAATTTGATTTTTATTTTATTGAACATTTTTTTATGATATAATTTCAGGGAAAGGAAGATAATTATGAACTGCGATTATTTAAAAGAAAAAAAGATTTTAATAGTTGATGATGAAAAAGATTTGCTGAAAATGCTCGTTTCTATGTTTAATGAATATGGATATAAAAACATAATTACTGCAAGCAGTTATAAGGAAGCACAAAATGAAATATCAAAAGACCTTCCCGACTTGGCTTTGCTCGATGTTATGCTCGGCGACGGAAGCGGCTTTGAACTTATTAATGAAATAAAGAAAAAAGCCGATATACCTGTTTTATTCTTAACTGCAAGAGGAGAAGACGAAGACAAACTTGTAGGCTTGGGAGCAGGAGCCGATGACTATATAGTAAAGCCTTTTTTGGCAAAAGAACTCTTTTTGAGAGTAAATGCCGTGTTAAGACGAACATATAGAAACGATAACAAAATTATAAATCTAAACGCTTGCCGAATTGACTTTGAAAAAGCAGTTGTAATAAAGAATAACGATGAAATACCTTTGACTGCCAAAGAATTTGAACTTTTGCAGGCACTGTACCGAAATTGCGGAAAAATAGTGACGATAGACAGTCTTTGTGAGGCGGCGTGGGGCGACAACCCTTTCGGGTATGAAAATTCTTTAATGGCACATATAAGACGAATACGAGAAAAAATAGAAGAAAACCCATCAAAACCCGTCTCCCTCATTACCGTAAAAGGACTTGGATACAAATTAATTACGGAGGACAACAAATGAAAAGTGTAAATCAGTTTATAAAAAGATTTATAAGTATATTGTTTTTTTCATCTGTCATCATTTTAGTAATAAATATTGCTTTACTCTTCTTTTTTACCGAAAGTTACGCAAACAATTCTTCTCCTTACGGATACACTGAAGATTTGGCAGTTAAATTCAAAACTGAAAACGGCAAATATATTTTATCGGCAGATACGGAAAACGAACTCACAAACCAAAACTATTGGGCAATCATTATTCAAAATGACAGTAAAGATGTCATTTGGTCATCTAAAAACCTGCCGAATGAAATTCCGAAAAGTTACGATATAAATGATATTTCCGAGTTGACGAGAGGGTATGTAAAGGACTATCCGACATATACTGCAAAATGCGGAGAAAACGATTTGCTTGTCGTAGGAACGCCTAAGGACAGTTTTGTAAAACATATGTGGCCGAGTTGGGATTACTATTTTGTAAAAAATATGCCTAAATTTATTGTCAGCTTTATTCTCGTTAACTTAATTTTACTTTTTGCAATATATATGGTCGCAAATATGAAACTTCTAAAATCAATAAAACCTATTGTAAACGGCATAAATGACTTGGCAGACGAAAAACCTGTCTTCCTAAAAGAAAAAGGTGTACTTGCAGAAATAAATTCAAAAATCAACAACGCATCTGAAATTTTACAGTACAAAAACAGGGAATTAAAGCGTAAAGAAACTGCCAGAGCAAATTGGATAGCAGGCGTTTCTCACGATATACGCACTCCCCTTTCAATGATACTCGGCTATGCAGAACAACTTAAAAGTGCCGAAAATTTAAACAATGAAGAAAAAAACAAAGCGAATGTGATTTGTGTTCAAAGCGTTAAAATCAAAAATCTCATAAACGACCTAAATTTAGCGTCAAAACTTGAATACAATATGCAACCCTTAAAAAAAGAGAAAATCAGTCTTCTAACAGTCGCAAGGCAGACTGTCGCCGAGTTTTTAAACTCAAACTATACAGAAAAATATGAATTTGATTTTAAAAACGATAACAATTCAGATTTCAATATCTGTGCAGACGCTTCTTTAATTAAAAGAGCAATTTCAAATTTAATTCAAAACAGTTGCACACACAATCCTGACGGTTGTAAAATTTCAATCACTTTAAAACAAAAAGAAAACGCCGTCATCTTGGAAATTAAAGACAACGGCGTCGGTGCAGACGAAAAAACTTTATACAAACTAAACAACGAACCTCACTATATGGTGTGCGACAACAAAGTTGACGGTCAAAGACACGGACTCGGTTTGAAAATAGTACAACAAATAATGGAAGTTCATAACGGTTCATTTGAAATAAGCGGAAAAAGTAATGAATATTTTTCTGCTAAAATGATATTTAATATCTAACAAAAAAAGCCCGCCTGTAACGGTGGGCTTTTCTGTATAAAAAAGAAAAGCTACTGTAAAACAGTAGCTTTGGTGCGAGAGACGGGACTTGAACCCGTACGGGATTACCACACGCCCCTCAAACGTGCGCGTCTGCCGATTCCGCCACTCTCGCTTGGAACGATATGAATTATAACAAACGACAAAGAAATTGTCAATACTTTTTTTAAAAAAATTTTAAAAAACACAAAAAAAGTCTAAAACCATTATTTAATTAAACAAAACAACTGAAAAGCACAGTAATTTTTATTAAACAACATTACAAAAACTCCCCCGACATTTATATAAATCGGAGGAGTTTTTCATTTAATAATTATCAAAACATTGAAATAAAAATTGACAAATTATTTATTCACTTTCTTCTTTTCAATAGCACGCTGAATAGCTTTTACAAGTTCTGTAATCGGTATTACACAAGCTGCCATCAACATTGCCACACCGTATTCTGCTGCGCTGATATGTTCAAATCCAAAAGCTTCGCTGAGGAACGGAACATAGATAACTGCTGTTGAAAGAATAAGTGAGATTGCCATAGCACCCAAAAGATAGAAGTTTTGACCTTTAAGTGTAAACAAAGAGCCACGACGGGAACGCATATTAAACGAATGGAAAATTTCAGCCATTGAAAGTGTAAGGAATGCCATTGTCATACCGTCTGCACTGTTTACAAACTCCCATCTGCCCGATTCCATAAAGTGACCTACAACATACGCTACCACAGTAACAACGGTAACCATAAAGCCCTGCCATGCAATATCGTAACCCATACCGCCTGCAAATATACCGTCTTTACTGCTTCTTGGTGCACGCTTCATAAGGTCTTTTTCGCCTTTTTCCATACCGAGTGCAAGTGCAGGGAAACAGTCTGTAATAAGATTTATCCACAAAAGATGAACAGGTTCAAGAATTGTAAATCCTACAACTGTTGCAAAGAAAATCGAAAGAACTTCTGAAAGGTTTGAAGCAAGAAGGAACTGAATAGATTTTCTGATATTATCATAGATTATTCTGCCCTGCTCAACTGCATTTACAATAGTTGCAAAGTTGTCGTCTGCAAGTACCATATCTGCAACATTTTTTGTAACATCTGTACCTGTAATACCCATACCGATACCGATGTCAGCATTTTTAATTGACGGAGCATCATTAACACCGTCGCCTGTCATAGCAGTTACATAGCCTTTTTTACGCCATGTGTTTACTATTCTTTGTTTATGTTCAGGCTGAACTCTTGCATACACGCTGAAGTTTTCAATTTTTTCATCAAATTCTTCATCTGAAAGTTCATCAAGCATTGCACCTGTGATAGCCTGTGATTTATCTGTCAAAATACCGAGTTGCTTTGCTATTGCAACAGCCGTATCAATATGGTCGCCTGTAATCATTACAGGTCTGATACCTGCTTCGCGGCACTCCTTAATTGAGTCAACAACTTCAGGTCTTACAGGGTCAATCATACCGGTAAGTCCGATAAAGCAAAGTTCGTTTTCAACATCTGCCGGAGTATTGATAGTCGGAACACTGCTGTGAGTTTTCATAGCTGCGGCGAGAACACGAAGTGCGCTGTCAGCCATCTTCTTATTTGCTTCCAAGATAGAATTTTTAATCTCGTCAGTCATTGCAACTTTTTTACCGCCGATAAATGCGTGTGTACAACGATTGAGAACTACATCGGGAGCGCCTTTTGTAAACTGAACTATACCGTTGTCTGTCTGATGAATGGTTGTCATCATTTTTCTTTCTGAATCAAACGGAGCCTCTGCAACTCTCGGCAAAGACACTTTGAGTTCAGATTTCGGGAAACCGAGTTTAGCACAATAGTTTACAAGAGCACACTCGGTAGGCTCGCCTATTGCGTCGCCTGCTTCCTCATCGTACTCTGCATCCGAACAAAGAGCCATAGCTCGTGCAAGCATCTCTTCATCGTCGCCGAAATGTTCAACTACCGTCATTTTATTTTGTGTAAGTGTTCCTGTTTTATCTGAACAAATAACCTGTGTACAACCAAGTGTTTCAACTGCCGTCAACTTTCTGATGACTGCATTTCTTTTACTCATCTTTGTAACACCGATTGAAAGAACAATAGTTACAACGGCCGCAAGACCTTCAGGAATAGCGGCAACGGCAAGTGAAACAGCTACCATAAACATATTCAATACACCGTCAAATGTAACTGAACCGGTTGTTATAACGCTTCTGATAATGTCGAATCCGAAAATAAAAATACATATACCTATAATAAGATAAGACAATATCTTTGAAAGCTGATTGAGTTTTTTCTGAAGCGGTGTATCACCGTCTTTTGCTGATGTAAGTGCAGTAGCGATTTTACCCATTTCAGTATCCATACCGGTTGCAACAACAACTGCACGGCCTCTTCCGTAAACGACATTTGAACCCATATAGACCATATTTTTTCTATCGCCGAGAGGAACATCGTTTTGATTGTCAGCAAGTGAAAGTGTATCTGACTTTTTGCCTGACGGAACACTCTCGCCCGTCAATGCTGCCTCTTCCACTTTCATAGATGCAGACTCAATTATACGACAATCGGCAGGTACGCTGTCGCCTGCTTCAAGCACTACAATATCGCCTACAACGATTTCTTCGCTTTTAATCGTCATCTGTTTTCCGCCACGAATAACTTTTGAAGTTGCCGCCGCTATTTCCTGCAGCGCTTCAATAGCTTTTTCAGCTTTGCTTTCCTGGTAAACACCAAGTACGGCGTTAATTATAACAACAGTCATAATTATGATTACATCTGCATAACCTTCGCCCGTACCTTCTACTGCGGCAGTTATTGCAGAAATTACTGCGGCTACAATCAAAATGATAATCATCGGGTCTTTAAGTTCCATAAAGAACTTATGAATAAGCGACTCTTTTTTGCCTTCGTCGAGCTTATTCTTTCCGTTTTTTTCAAGTCTTGTTGCAGCCTCTTCCTGAGAAAGACCGTTTTCGCTTGTTTTAACCTCGTCGATTATCTCTTGCGAAGACTTCAAATACTCTTTCATCGGAACACCTCCATAAAAAATTTAAAGACTCATACACAGTACAATATTATACTATGTATGAGTCTCATTCTAAAAAATAATTAAGCCAGCCTAAAAGGCGGTTGTTGACTTAACTCATGCCTAACGGCACGGAATTACTCCCTCAACATACATTTAATATAGCACAATTTAACAGTAAAGTCAATGTATTTTCAAAACTAATTGTAAATTATATTTTAACAAATAGTATATAATTTGTTTCTTTGATAAAATGTTGAGCCTGTTTTTTAAGTACCAATTAAACATAGCAAGTTGGCAATAAGCCGAGTTCTGTATTAAGCGATTATCTATCTCGACGCTTCGTTGCCGAAACGCTCCAGCCATCCGTAGAAGTTTTGTGTCGGGCAAACAACTCTTCGGTCGATGTTGCAGCGGATGGGGTTTACATGGCAAGAGATGTCTCCACCTCTTCGGTGAGCTCTTACCTCACCTTTTCAACCTTACCGTAAACGGCGGTATATTTCTGTTGCACTTTCCCTAAGGTCACCCTCGGCGGCCGTTAGCCGTCATCCTGCCCTGCGCTGCTCGGACTTTCCTCATAAACAAAGTTTACGCAATCGCCTCGCCAACTCGCCTATATAGTATATTAGAATAATTCTTCTTAACTGTCAATAATTTATTTATAAAAAAGTAATTGAAATGATTAATAAATTATAGTAATATTTTAAAAGAGGTGAAAAAATTGAGAAATAATAACGACAACGGTTTTAATCCTTGTGATTTTGATGAGGACGGATTTGACAGAAGAGTTCCCGAAAATGAAAACTATTATTCTCACAACTATCAAAATCAATATTCAAACAATATAAATTACGACGATTTCGAGCCTTATCCGCAAAGCGATACGGAAAACGAGTTTGAAAGAAATTACAATAGTTTTAATAACGCCGAAAATAAAATCGCAAGAAACGATTTTAACAGAGATTTTAAAAATAAGCCCGCTAAAAAAGGTAAAAATAAAAGTTTAAAAATACTTATTTCAGTATTATCTGTTTTGCTTGTTTTTGCCATAGCAATAGGCTCTGTTGCAGGTTCTGTTTTAGGTAAAATCAACTATAAGGAAAAAGAAGAAAATAAGTATGTTGAAAACAATGCTTTGATGTCTTCAGCGAGTGTGAAAAACATTCTTCTGCTCGGAATAGACCGCCGTTCTGAAACCGAAAGCGTAAGCCGTGCCGATACAATGATGTTGATTTCTATTGATAAAAAACATAATACCGTTAAAATGACTTCATTTTTGCGTGACACTTGGTTGTATATTCCTTGTCACGACGGAAGCCAAAGATTGAACGCCGCTTGTTCGTATGGCGGTTACAACGGAGTAAAGGATACTATTGAGTATAATTTCGGTGTAAAAATCGACGGCTATGTACTTGCAGATTTCAATATGTTTGAAATAATAGTTGACGCACTTGGAGGCGTTGAAGTCGAGGTAACCGAAAAAGAAGCAAAAGAGGTTACAAGCCACAAAAAACGCTATGGTAATGTCACGCTGGAGGCAGGCAAACAAAACCTCACAGGCGAGCAGGCACTTGCATATTGCAGAATACGAAAAATTGACACCGACTTTAAAAGAACCGAGCGTCAAAGAACGGTAATGTCTTCAATCATTAATAAGGTAAAGAAAAATCCTTTAAAACTTTACAGTATTGCAAAACAAATTGCACCATATATTGAAACAAGTTTAAATAAAGGCGAAATAGTATCTTCGGCTTTTTCGGCACTTCCCTGTCTTTCAAATATAATGCAACAAGAAATTCCGGCAAAAGATACTTGGAAATATGCAAAAATCAAGGGCAATTCCGTAATCAAAATTGACGAGAAAAAAAATAAAGAAATTTTAATTGACTTTATTTATAATAAAGATAAACAAGAAACTGAAAAAAACGATAAACAATAAATTAAAAAGCCACAAATGATTTGTGTAAAAAAATAAAAAATCGCTGAAGAATTGAACTTCAGCGATTTTTGTTTTTATTCTCAAATTAATTATTTATTATATTTTTTAATTATTAAAACATATAAAACCAGATAGGATTTATAGTTTTAATGCAATATTTTTCATTATACATAAATATTTACCTTTAAAATCTGACGCTTACGCTGTTTTGGCTTAGGTATTTTTTCAATTCGGGTATGGACAGCTCATTAAAATGGAAAAGGCTTGCAGCTAAAACTGCGTCCGCTTTTCCCTTTTCAAAAGCGTCTAAAAAATGTTCTTTTTTACCTGCTCCGCCGGAAGCGATAACGGGAATTCCCACACTTTCACTGACTGCTCTTGTCAAATCGCAATCATACCCGTTTTTTTGACCGTCGCAATCCATAGAAGTGAGCAATATTTCTCCCGCACCTCTTTTTTCTGCTTCGACAGCCCACTTTACAGCGTCTATTCCTGTCGGAATTCTTCCTCCGTTTAAGTAAACTTCCCAACCGTTTTCATTTTTCTTTGCGTCTATTGCACAAACAACACACTGTGAACCAAACTTATACGATGCTTCATTTATCAAATTTGGATTTCTGACTGCCGCAGAATTTACCGAAACTTTATCTGCACCTGCACGCAAAATCTCTTTAAAATCATCAACCGTTCTTATACCGCCGCCGACAGTAAACGGAATGAAAACCGTATCAGCAACTTTTGAAACGATTTCAAGCATAGTATTTCTTCCCTCATGCGTAGCCGTAATATCGAGTAAAACAAGTTCGTCAGCACCCTGTTTGTCATACGCAGCCGCACACTCTACGGGGTCGCCTGCATCTCGCAAATTTACAAATGAAACACCTTTTACAACTCTGCCGTCTTTTACATCAAGACACGGAATAATTCTTTTAGCGTACACAAATATCCCCCTCAAAAACAAAATTTTTAAGAAGTTGAAGTCCGACTTCACCGCTTTTTTCAGGATGAAACTGCACTGCACTCAAATTTCCTTTTTTTACAGCACACTCAATCGGTACTCCGTAATGAGTCATTGCCGAAACAACATCTTTATCATAACATTTTATATAGTACGAATGAACAAAATAGAAATAACTGCTCTGCGGTATATCTTTAAAAATTCCCTCATCATTTAAAACATCTATACTGTTCCAACCGATATGTGGAACTTTCAATCCTTTGTCCGACGGTATTTTTACAACTTCGCCTTTCAAAATTCCGAGTCCTTCTGCATTCGGCGATTCCTCACTTCTCTCAAAGAGTAACTGAAGTCCGAGACATATACCCAAAAAATGCTTTTCCTTTGCCGACTTGATTATTACTTCTCTCAAACCGCTTGAATTTATTGAATTCACGGCGTCCTCAAACGAACCAACTCCGGGTAAAATGACATGAGAAGAACTTTCTATTATCTTTGCGTCAGATGTGATGACACTTTCTGCTCCTATATAGTCAAGTGCTTTTTTTACACTTTGCAAATTTCCTGCACCGTAATCAATTATTGCTACCATATTATTTCCCTCTGCATTTGCATTTTTGTTTTATCATATTAACATATTAAAGTGATAAAGTCAACTGTAATACCATATAATTATCCATTGTATCGCATAAAAAACAGCATACAAGACTACCTGATGGGACAGATAAAACCAAAGTGCATTTTTTCCGACAAAGCAAAGAAATTTTGAATGTACTTTATAAGTAAAATCAGGAAATTTATTATCTTTTGCATATTTTCCTATAAAAGAGCCGATTAAAAACATAAACAACCACGGAAACAGTGCAAAATAATCTGCACTTTCAAATGAAGAATTAAAAAATCCGAACGGCATCAAAATGTTTGTTTCATACAAAAAATCGGGCAGTTTTATAAACGAAAAAAGAGTACCTTTTGAAACACTGTATGTTGCTAAAAACAAGACAGTCAAAATTGAAAATCCGATATAATTTTTCGTATTTTCTATTTGTTTTTTTAACAATCCCGAAACAATCATACATATACCCAAGCAATGTAATATACCAAAGTAAATTTCACTTTTCGTCATATTTAATTTCGGCATAACAACGGCTGTTACAAAAGTAATGAGTACAGCGGCCGCAAACACAACCGCTCCTCTTTTTACGGAATTTCTTGACAGTTGTGAACAAATACCTGAAATTAAAATGAAAGCCGTCCAAAAAAGCGGCTGAAAATAGCAGAGAAACTCGAAAATCTCATAGCCCCAATCAAGTCCCAATACTGTTCCGACATCGAGAAAAGCGTGATGAACAATCATTGCCAAAATTGCAATTCCCCGTATTTCGTCTAATAAATAAATTCTTTTTATTCCTTGCTTCATTTTTTCACCAAATTTTATTATTTTTTATATTATACTATATTTTAATTTAAAAATATATAAAATATTGTGAAGTTAAAAAAAATATGTTATACTTATATGCGATTTAAAAAAGTAAATGCAGTGAAATATTATATTTTCAGGCATTTAACTTTAAGATTATGACGGAGGCATCAAAATGAGATACAATACTGTAATTTTTGATTTTGACGGTACAATTTGCGATACAGGCGAAGGCATTAAAAAAAGTGTTGCCCACGCTCTTGACAAATACGACATTCCTCACGAAGAATGGCAAAAACTCAACTGTTTTATAGGCCCGCCGTTGCTTGTGACTTTTCAAGAAAAATACAATGCATCACCAAAACTTGCAGAAGAACTCGTTTTGGCTTTCAGAGAACGCTATTCGAAAAACATTTTGGAAGAAAGCAAACTTTACGACGGAATACCGAAACTTCTTTCAAATTTGAAAAAACACGGTGTAAAAATAGGTATTGCCTCCTCTAAGCCTGTGGATTTCATAAATAAACTGTTGGAACATTTTGAAATCATACAGTATTTTGATACAATTTGCGGAGTTACATTTAAAGCCGACTGCGAACCCAAATATCTCATTATTGAAAGATGTATGAAAGAACTCGGTGCCGACGCAAATAAAACAATAATGGTCGGTGATACAAAATACGATATTGAAGGCGCGGTTATGCTGAACATTGATTCCTGCGGTGTTTCTTTCGGTTTTGGCTCACGCTTTACAATGATTGAACAAGGTGCAACATACATCGCCGAAAAGCCGGATGAAATTGAGGCGATAGCACTCGGTTTTTATGAAGAAACAACAAATGTAAGACGAATTTTTGACGGAAAAATTATTCGTGTTCATCACGATGATGTCACTCTTTCAAACGGAAAAGAAACAAAAAGAGAAATCGTTTCACATCCGGGCGGAGTGGGAATTATCGGAATTGACGAAAACAACGAAATTCTTTTGGTAAGGCAATTCAGAGCGCCTTATAAAGAACTTGTATATGAAATTCCGGCAGGAAAACTCGAACTCGGCGAAGACCCGTTTGAAGCAGGAAAAAGAGAGTTTGAAGAAGAGTGCGGGGCGGTAGCTGAAAACTTTTTCTCTCTCGGACAGGTTTATCCAACACCCGGTTACTGCGGAGAAATAATTCATTTGTATTGTGCAACAGGAATATCATATACAAATCAAAAACTTGATGACGGCGAATTTTTGGAAGTCTTGAAAGTTTCACTTGACGACGCCGTAAAAATGGTTATGGAAAACGAAATTAAAGACTCAAAAACAATAGCCGCAGTTATGAAAGCAAACTATTTAAAACAAAACGGAAAACTATAAGGAGCAACATTTAATGAGTGCCTATCTTGACAACAGCGCCACGACAAAACCCTGTACAGAGTGTACCGACGCAGTAGTAAAAATGATGACAGATAACTTTGCAAACGCATCTTCGCTTCACAAAGCAGGTGTCAATGCAATGAAAGAATTGATATTGTCACGAAATATAATTGCAGACGCACTTTCGTGCGATATGTCTGAAATATTTTTCACAAGCGGAGGAACAGAAGCAAACAACCTTGCCGTTTTCGGTTCTGTTGAGGCGAACAAAAGAAAAGGCAATAAAATAGTTACTACTGCCATTGAACACGAAAGCATACTTGCCCCGTGTGCCGAACTTGAAAAAGCAGGCTTTGAAATAGTAAGGCTTGTACCAAACGAAAAAGGAAATATTACACCTGAACAGATTTTCAATGCAGTTGACGATAAAACCATACTTGTTTCCACTATGTATGTAAACAACGAAGTAGGCTCGATTTTACCTGTTGAAACAGTAAAAGATGCAATCAAAGCAAAAAACTCGCCCGCACTTTTTCACACCGACTGTGTTCAGGCATTCGGGAAACTTCCTGTTAAGCCGTCAAAAATCAAGGCAGACCTTTTGACAATAACGGCACACAAAATACACGGTCCCAAAGGCTGCGGAGCATTGTACATAAAAAAAGGTGTAAGAATTATTCCGAGAACATACGGCGGCGAGCAGGAAAGCAGAATAAGACCGGGTACTGAAAGCACGCCTTTAATAGCAGGCTTTGCAGGTGCAGTAAAAGCACTTCCCGACTTAAAAAAACAGAAATCCAAAATCGCAGAATTAAACGCCTATGCAAAAGAGCAGTTGAAAAAAATCGGTATGGTTTTTAACAGTTCCGATGAGGCAACAGACTATATCATAAACGCAGCACTTGAGGGAATAAGAAGTCAAACACTTATCCAGTTTTTAAGTGAAAAAGGCGTATATGTATCGTCAGGTTCAGCTTGTTCAAAAGGTAAAAAGAGTCATGTTTTGACCGCAATGGGACTTCAAAACGATATTATCGACAGTTCAATAAGAATAAGTTTTTCAAGATACAATACAAAAGAAGATATAGACGAATTGGCAAATGCCTTAAATGAGGCAAAATTAAAACTTGCAAGGAGATAATCAAATGAGAGAAATCATTTTGATAAAAAACGGAGAATTGGCTTTAAAAGGACTTAACAGAAGTTCTTTTGAAGATGTTTTGATAAAAAATATGAAAAAGAGTCTGCGTGAACTCGGAAAATTCAAATTCACAAAAAGTCAGTCAACAATTATGGTTGAACCCGAAGACCCTGACACCGACCTTGACGACGCAGTTGAAATTCTTTCAAAAGTTTTCGGTATAGCGGCACTTTCAAGAGCAGCCGTGTGCGAGAAAAATATGGACGACATTTTAAATGTTTCGGCAGAATATTTAAAATCTCAACTGTTGTTTGCAAAAACATTTAAAGTAAATGCAAAAAGAAGTGATAAGAAATTTCCTCTCGGCTCTCCTGAAATTTGCCGTGAAACAGGCGGATATATTCTTTCAAAATATCATAATCTTAAAGTAGATGTACATAATCCGGAAGTTATTGTTACAGTTGAAATTCGTGACAAATACGCATTTATACACGGCAATGCAATCAAAGGTGCGGGCGGAATGCCTGTAACGACAGGCGGCAGAGCAGCAATACTTATAAGCGGCGGTATCGACAGTCCCGTTGCAGCATGGATGATGGCAAAAAGAGGTATTGAACTTTGTGCCGTACACTTTGCTTCCCCGCCTTACACAAGCGAACTTGCCGAGATGAAAGTTATGGAACTTTTGAAAAAAGTTTCAAAATATTCGGGTAAAATCTGTACTTTCATTGTTCCGTTTACGGAAATTCAAGAACAAATCAAGGAAAAATGTCCTGAAGATTTATTCACTCTCGTTATGAGAAGATATATGATGAAAATAAGTGAAATAATAGCAAAACAACAAAACTGTCTTGCACTCATCACAGGCGAAAGCGTAGGTCAGGTTGCAAGCCAAACTATTTACGCACTCGGTTGTACTGACGCAGCAGTTTCAATGCCTGTTTTCAGACCGTGCATTGGTATGGATAAAGACGAAATCATTGAAATTTCAAGAAAAATCGACACTTTTGAAACATCTATCCAACCATACGAGGATTGTTGCACCGTTTTCACTCCAAAGCACCCAAAAACAAGACCGCAGCTTGAACAGGTGGAAGAAGCCGAAAAACTTATAGACGGCGACAGACTCATTGAAGAAGCAATCAAAAACGCACGAAAAGTTATCATTTAAAGGAGAGTTTTATGAAAAAAGATGACAACGATTTAAAATACGATGAAATCGACAGTATTTTAAATGATTTTAACAACAGAAAAAACTCGAACTCTTCCGACGAAGAACTTTCTCCTCCCGAACTTTACGATAACAAAAGTTCAGAAGAAAACGGCGAAAGTGAAAAGAATAAAAAATCAAAGAAGAAAAAAGATAAAAAGAAAAAAGTTATCGACCACAGAAAAACAGGCGAAAAAGCAAAAGCGTTTTTCAAATCAAAAACATTTAAAATCATCTTAATTGCAGTTGTGATTGTTGTTTTGATTATTGCAACAATTTTTACCGTCAAAGCAATTAAGCAAAACAAAATTGAAAAACTCGAAAGCAAATACGGTGTAACAATAGAAGAAGGGATGAATAAAAACTTTATTGAAGACTATGCACAAAACACCGACTTTGTCGGCACACTTTCAATAGACGACAGCGATATAGACTTCAAAGTTTTCAAATCAAGCGAACCTGACTTTTACAAAAACCACAATGAAACAAAAGCACCGAATGAAAACGGTTGCGTACATCTTGACAGCAAGACAACTTTAAAACCACAGTCTCAAAACACTGTTGTTTACGCTTCAAAAGAATATTTCGGCGACCTTGAAAAAATGTACTCAAATTCGGAAAGTTACAAAGATTATCCGCTCATCAACTTTGATACAATATATGAAAATGCAACATATAAAGTTGTAGGTGCATTTTACACAAACACCGACAAAACCGCCGATTCAGGCAATGTTTTTCCGTACAATGTCACAAATATGACTGACAGTTCAACGATGGAATTTCGTTCTTTGCTCAACTCAAGATTTATATATTCAACTGAAAGAGATATTAAAATCACGGACAATATTTTGATGCTGAGCGTTGATTCAGACCTGTTCAAAAGTGCTAAATTTGTAGTTACGGCAGTAAAAATTGCAGACGGAGAAAGCAAGAAAGTAGATACTTCAAATATCATCATCAATAAAAACCCTCACTACCCGCAAGCATACTACGATTTGCAAAAAATTGAAAACCCGTTTGAACTATCTGCACAATGGCATCCTGAAATCAAAGACGGCGATTCATCCTATACAATGACTGACGAAGATATTTTAAAATACATACGATAAATAATACCCGACAATGTAAAATATTGTCGGGTATTTTATTGCTTCCATTACATTTTTGTAATGGAAAATATTTTGTATATATGATAAAATCGATATGAGGTGAAGCAAATGGAAATTTTAATTTTGGAAGATGATTTTGCCATTGCAATGGGACTTGAATATTCGCTGAAAAACGAAGGCTATGCCGTTACAGTCTGCAATACGGTTGCTCAAGCAAAAGAAGCGATTGAAAAAAACAAATTTTCACTTTATGTACTCGACTTAACCCTGCCCGACGGAAATGGGTACGATGTCTGCAAACTCATAAAATCACAGGGAGATTTGCCCGTAATATTTCTCACTGCATTTGATGACGAGGTAAATGTTGTGATGGGACTTGAACTCGGCGCAGACGATTATATTTCAAAACCATTTAGAATAAAGGAACTGCTTGCAAGAATAAAAAGCGTTTTAAGACGCTACACAAACGACAGCAACGACGGAAAAATTCAAATCAAAAATATAAAAATAAATACAAACGAAGCAAGAGTTTTCAAAAACGGTAAAGAAATAGTATTAACTGCAATGGAGTACAGACTTTTACTCATTTTAATCAATAACAGAGGAAAAATTCTGTCAAGAAATCAATTATTGGAAGAGATATGGGATGTTTCGGGAGACTTTGTAAACGACAACACGCTGACAGTTTATATTAAAAGACTGCGTGACAAAATAGAAGACGAACCTGACAACCCTCAAATAGTAAAAACAGTTCGTGGAATGGGGTATCGTATAGAAAATGAACAATAAAGCAGTAAAAATCTTTTCGGCAATTTTTTATGTTTTGGCAACTTTGTGTATGCTATCTCTGTTTTTCATAAATATTAAAGCGGGAATTTGTGGACTGCTTGCATTTTTACTGTTGCTGACAGGAATAAAAATCAAGGACAGAGCAAGAAAAAAAGAACTTGAAGATTTAAACCTGTATATGCAAAAAATATGCAGTGGTAACTACGAACTTGCGATTGACGACAACTGCGAGGGCGAACTATCAATACTGAAAAACAATATATATAAAGTAATCTTGCTTTTACGCTCGTCAAACGATGCTTTAAAGAAAAACAAGGCAAATCTTGCCGATTCTCTTGCCGATATTTCGCACCAACTAAAAACACCGCTCACTTCAATGACTGTAATGTGCGACTTGTTAAAAAATGAGCAAGACGAGGAAAACAGAAAAAAATTTTTAAGTAACATTGATTTTCAGTTAGAAAAAATGAATTGGTTAATAATAACTCTTTTAAAACTCTCAAAGATAGATGCAGGAACAGTTACTTTCAAAAAAGAAAACTACAATTTATTAAATTCAGTTAACAATGCCATTTCATCATTTCAAATCATTGCAGAACTTAAATCTATAAATATCGTCAAAAAAATAGATGAAAACATTTTTGTTTCGGGCGATGAAAAATGGGATACAGAAGCGTTTTCAAACATCATCAAAAACTGCCTTGAACACACTTACGACAATGGGATACTTGAAATAAGTGCAAATGAAAACTCTATTTTTACTGAACTTGTCATAAAAGACAACGGAACGGGAATTGAAGAAAAAGAACTTAAGCATATATTTGAAAGATTTTATCACGGTAAAAATTCTTCAAATCAAAGCGTGGGAATAGGTCTTGCACTTGCAAAAACCGTTTTGCAGCACGACCAAGCGACTATTGATGTTGAAAGCAAAATAGGACAAGGCACAACCTTTTACATTAAATTTTACAAAACAATCGTTTAAATGAAAATAAACAATATTAAATAAAATAATTATTATATACCTTATATAAAGCATAATTTTCAAAAAACATAAAAACAAAAAACACAAAATTACAAAACTGTTATGAAAAAGTCATTGCATTGTAAGTTACAAAGACTATCATAGTGTCATCGAAAGGAGTTAACGATATGGATATTTTAAAAATTGAGAACTTAACAAAAGTATATGGTAAAGACGACACTATGGTAAAAGCACTTGACAATGTTTCTTTTACTGTCCCGAAAGGTCAGTTTCTCGCAATTGTAGGTCCGTCTGGTTCAGGTAAATCAACATTGCTCCATATTATAGGCGGTGTAGATACTGCTACTTCAGGCAGAGTTGTGATTGACAACACAGATATATCTGAACTTGATGAAACAGCACTCGCAATTTTCAGAAGACGACAAATAGGACTTATTTATCAGTTCTACAATTTGATACCTATTTTAACGGTTGAAGAAAACATAACATTGCCTTTATTGCTTGACGGCAAAAAAGTTGACAAAGAACTTGTGGCAAATCTTGTTAAAACACTCGGTCTTTCAGAAAGACTTGACCATCTTCCAAATCAACTTTCAGGCGGACAGCAACAAAGAGTTTCAATAGGCAGAGCACTTGCAAACAATCCCGCCATTGTACTTGCCGACGAACCGACAGGTAACTTGGATACGGAAAACTCAAAAGAAATTATTGCACTTTTAAGAAAATTTAACAGAGATTTTAACCAAACAGTAATTATCATCACTCACGATGAAAGAATTGCTCTCGGTGCTGACAGAGTTATTGCTATACAAGACGGAAAAATCGTCAAAGATGAGGTGATGGTTAAATGAAAATAACAAACACCTTGACTTTACGACACTTAAAATCAAATTTAAAAAGAACTATTGTAACAGTTATGGGAATTATCGTTTCCGTAGCAATGATTACCGCAGTTTGCGTTTCGGTTTCAAGTTTTTTGGACTTTTTGGAAGAAGCAGAAATCAACGCATCGGGATATTATCACGCAGCAATAGGTCAAGAAGAAATCCAAAAATCAAAAACAACTGTCAGCCTGCAAAAAATTATCGATTCAAAAGGCGTAAAATATGCAGGTGCCGTAAATCTTGACCCGATGGAACAAGCAAATGTTCACAACAGTGAATTTGAAAACAAAGGGATAGCAAATATAGGCACAATGAGTGCTGACGCATTCAAAATTTTTGCAAAAGACTATGACGGCGAAATACCGAAAAACGAAAAAGAAATAGTAGTCAGCAAAGAATTCATCAAGAAAAACCATCTCGATTGGAAAATAGGTCAAACTGTAAATCTTGATATACAAACTGTCATTGACGACAAATTCACTGCAACTGAAAGAGAATACACAATCGTCGGAATGATAGGCGAAAACAAACCCACTGACGGACACAAATTTGACTTCCCCATCATTCGTGGTTTTGCAAGTGATGAAACACAGTATGACAACATTTATATTCAAATGGAAAACACATCGAGCAACTCTGCCAAGCAAGCCGGTGTTGCCATTGAAAACGCAGGCATTGATTTTAAAGAATCTATGCTCAACCCATCATTATATGTATGCCATTTTGTAATAGTTAACGGCGGCATGGATATGCTCAACGAACTTTTATCTGTTGCAATTATCATACTTTTAATCATCATTGTTGCATCTGTAATGTTGATATACAACTCTTTCGGAATTTCACTTGCTGAAAGAAGCCGATATTTAGGTATGCTTGCAACGGTAGGCGCAACTAAAAAACAAAAAAGAGAAACGGTATTTTTTGAAGGTTTTGTTTTAGGTACGGTAAGTATTCCGTTCGGAATATTCTTTGGAATTTTAGGTATTGATATTACTTTAAAATTACTGTCGCCGCACATCATAAATACAGGTTTTACAGACATGACCGATGACTACACAATGCATGCAGTCATTCACTGGCCTATTATAGCGGCAATTATTCTGCTCAGTGCATTTACAATCGCAATTTCCTCACTCATTCCGGCAATCAAAGCATCTAAAACAACACCGATTGATGCTTTGAGACAAACAAATGAGATAAAAGTAAAAGCAAAAAAACTCAAAACGCCTAAATTTGTTTCAAAAATTTTCGGTTATGAAGGAGAACTTGCCCTTAAAAACATTAAAAGAAACGCTAAGAAATCAAGAATAATCAGCGTTTCACTCGCAATTTCTATTATTTTGTTTATATCAACAAACACTTTCTGCACACTTTTTCAGCAGACTATGGATACGCAAACAACTATTCCCTATCAAATAGAATTAAATTATTATAATTATAATAATAAAGAAAAACAAAGCATTGAACAAGTAAAGAAAAATATAAATGCCATAGACAAAGTTGACAACTGTTTTTCTACAACAAGTATGTACAATTACTCCGATATGAGCAAAGATTTGTTCAATGACAAATTTTTAAAAATCATTCCTTCAGACAACACAGGCGATAAAACAACCGTCAACTATGTAATATACTTTTTAGATGACAAAGACTTTATTCAGCTTTGCAAAGAAAATTCTATTGACAGCACACCTTACTTTGAAAACAACGGTTCAAGAAAAGCACTTTTAAAAAACGAAATAGTTGTTATAAACAAAGGGAAGAAAACAGTTGTAAAACCTTTTAAAAACGATGTAATAGGCAAAACAGTCATTGAAGGCAATATAGAAAACGACGACTATATTGAATACAAGAGCAATATTTCCGCAGGAGATTTTATTACAAAATCAAGCGGATATGTTGAACAACTGAATATAAGTACCGCACTGAATATGTATATGCCGTACAGTGCAGTTGCAGATTTGGGACTGAGTGCTTTTTCACTCGGTATTGAAACAAAAGACCCTGACTTTGTAGAAGAAAAACTCAGTGAAATTTATGACGGATACGACGGAATAAGAATTAACAATATCAAAGGTCAAATGCAACTTATGAATTCAACGATAATTGTTTTAAAAACATTTTCATACGGTTTCATAACGCTTATGACACTTGTTGCTGTTGCAAACATATTTAACACAATCTCAACAAGTTTTGAACTCAGGAAGAAAGAATTTGCCATGATGAAATCAATAGGAATTACTCCAAAAGGATTTAATAAAATGATTTGTCTTGAAAGCATTTTCTACGGACTGAAAGCAATACTTATCGGAATACCTGTAAGTATGATTATAAACGCATTTATGTATCTGGCTTTAAGCGAGTCAATTTCACTATTAAATATGTTTGATTGGAAAATATATTTAATAACAGTTGCAGCGGTATTTATAATAATCGGTTTGGCGATGCTCTATTCTTGGTCAAAAGCAAAACACGACACAATTATTGATACTTTAAAAACCGAAATTAACTAATTGTTATTTTCAATAATCACTACAAACAATGCAAATATAAAACAAGATAAGACAAATAAAAATGCTCTTTTGATAATCAAAAGAGCATTTTTATTCTTATATAATTATATTAACAGCAATTATTTATTTTCATTCAATTTCTTTTACAAATTCAGAATATAAGTCAATATTAGAATCACATTACCCTGTAATCCCAGCCAAGTGACGCTTCCTTTACTGTCCGCAATATATCCGTCAAGGCTCATTGCTATAAACAGACTAACTTTTTTCATATTGTCCACAAAAATTCAAATTAGTTTAACTGTTTTTATCAATCCATTTCTTTGACCAAACAAACAATGTTTCAGACATTAAGTCGAAATCAATTACACTGCCATTCTTCAAACTCAAGAAATTTTCGATAATAACCCGTTCATCGAGAGATACAATCGGAATTAATTCTTTTTGATGTCTTATATAATTTCCTGTTTGTTTAAAAGCGATTGCCTGCACAACAAAAGAAGCAGACTTATACAATTCTCGCAAAATATCTTCGCTCTTTTCATATAACATATTGTGTACACACCCATGAAATATGTTACAGATTCCTATTTTGATTGCTCTGTTCACAGCATTTTCGTCAATAGTTGCCGACAACTCGTCAAGACTGCCTTTGATTGCAACAGTGTCATAGTAAAACTGAAATAAATCTGATGGTTCCCAATTCAAAATCTCACTTTTGCCTGAAAGAAAGCCACAAATTAACTCTCTGTTAGAAAGTATATCTAACATATTGTTATAAGTTTGAATATCCATAACAGACAGTTCATCTAAAATCACAACTATATCAATATCACTTGTTTTTGTTGCTTCATCTCGACCGTAACTTCCTTGCAATCCAACAAACCACACACGATTTCCAAAAGTTTCATCTAATGCCTGTAAAAAATTTTTCATCCAAGCATTAATATCAATCATATTAAGCATCTCATAAATTCAAAGTTTACTTTTTCTTTTTTTAGGCTTTGGAATCGGTAGTTCATCATACATAGCGTTAAACAAACCCGACAAATATTTTTTGTCATCTACATTATCTACAAGCAACATTTCTTTTGCATTTTCGTATGGTTTTTCATACAAAGCAAACGGCATATATGCAACTGCGGAATCAGTTGATTTAACAAGAAGTCTGTCATCATAAATACCGCCTACAATCTTGCCGCGATAATAAATGATGAATTCTCCCATCATAGCCCGATAAGTAATTTCTTCAAGTTCCGATAACTGTTCTAAAATGAATTCTAAATATTCTTTACTTGACGCCATTATGTACCTCCAATAAAAACTCTTAATTCAACGATTTATTCTCTCAAATTGAATTAGTCAAGCTGAAATTACCGACTATTCTCTTATATATTTCTTGTCAGTATTAGGAATATTATCTTCTGACCTATATCTTTCAACAATCATATGAAGATTATATTTCTCCCTTAATGCTATTATTGTTTTCATTATCTGTGATTGATGATGAATATCAATATCTTTTTGGCTTTTCCAACTATCTATCAACAAATTAGTTTCCTTATCATTTATCGGATAAAAATAATCATATCTGATATTGCCCTCTTCATTTCTGATAGCGTCAACCGTACCGCCGGAAATCATTTCCTCCGCAAATTTTCGAGCAGCACCATTTTCCCCTGTGTAATATATATTAACTGTTACGCTCATAAGAGTTTACCTCCAAAACTTCCGACTTGTCGGTTTCTTTATATGTACATTATAACAGTTATTTATATACACTACAAGAAAATCTAATTTGCTCTGCAAAACTTTGTATTTCCAAAGCTAAAACAGGAGCCGAAAGACACCACCGCAAAGACAGCGCAAAAAATCAATTGACAGAGAAAAAACAGCCGTTATGGCGTTACCCATAGCGGCGGATTACATAGTTTGATTAGTGTTCCTGCTTTTGAATGACGGTCATCTGCAAATTCTTTGCATTGATAAGTGCTTTCTGCTTGCATTTCGGACAGTAGAGAGGAAAGATTCTTTAATTCGGTATCTTCTCATAATTGAATGGTGTTTTACTTTTACAGATATGGCATAATAACCATTCTATTCTCATTTTGATTTTTTATCTAAGACGTTAGTAATTGCAACAATAGCAGGAAATATTACTGCCGCAACAACCCAAATTACCCAACTCTGCCCCCAATTATTTGATGTTAGACTGTATCCCACATATACTGCTGTTGCAATTACCCAATATGCGGTATATACAGCAGCCGCAATAGACGTTTTTTCCTTGTTCTCTTTATAATATTCGCCCTCTTGCAAAAGCTTTTCATAGCTCGCCCATATAATACCTGTTTTAATAAAACAAATCACACCTATGCCTGCAATAAGAAATGAAAAGGAAATCATAATTATTAGAAATAGGTCGTTATCAGCGTCAATTATTGCTCCAATAAAAAGAGGAATTAAGGCAGTAATACACAAACAAGTTCCCGCAATATTATTCTTTGCGTGCAAATCTTTGTATCGTGCCTTGCATTCTTTAATCATTCCACTCACGCCATACTCGAGTTCAAACTTTTCTTTTTCCAAATATGCAAAAGGGGCAGTTTTGCTACCACTTGATATAAACATTACAGCAGCTATTACCACAAAAATAATAAGAATAATCATTCCAACCCCGCCAGCAATATCTTCGTTCAAGCCGCTTGCCGTACTTTCACTAATTGCACCCAACATTAAAAGAGCTATCGGAGATAAGATACACAAAAAAGCAGCATACGCTATTGTTTTAGCTGTCCTTGATTTTACAGAAAGAAAAGCATTTGCTTCATCCATAGAAACACGCTTTAATGACGGCATATCATTGGATAGATTTATATGCTCAGCTTCTTCAATTTCATCTTTAAGTAAATAATCTGTACTTACTTCAAATAGTTCGGAAAGGCGTATCAATTTTTCAAGGTTTGGAACAGATTGTGCACCCTCCCATTTCGAGACAGATTGTCGTGTCACATTCATTTGTTCAGCTAACTCCTCTTGTGACCAACCTGCTTTTTTTCGCAACAGAATAAGTTTGTCAGCAAAAATCATAATTTATCCTCCTCGTTAATGTGATTGTTATATCTATATTTTAGTGATTTATAAAGTTGATAACCATCAACCCGTACCATTCAATATGTCAACTGGCAGTTGCAACTGCCCAAAATTCTTTTTCGGTTGTTAAATTAAGACAAGGGATATAATAAATTCCCTGCAACTCATACTGTAAACCATTGTTTTTATCATAAATGTACTTATCCATAAAAAATCATCCAGTATAATATATTTACACATATACCACAGTTCTCCGATTGCCACACTCTGTTATATCCTGTTTAAGATTTTCTTTCCATTGATTTTGCCCTTATAAGCAGTCAGAGAAAGAGTAAACTTATGTGAAATCATATAAAGAGATAAGGCGAACACATTGCGATAAATCCTTTATTTTAAAGGCTTTTGGAGGATTTTATTGATAACCTATTGAGAACAATAATTACTCATAATTTTATAGCTTTCAAATTCAGATTTGTCGGTTTCTTTATATGTACATTATAACAGTTATTTATATACACTACAAGAAAATCTAATTTGCTCAGCAAAACTTTGTTCGCAAACATATACAATTTGTCTGAATAACAAAATAAGTATCCGCTTATGTACACAATTCGCATAGGTATGACAAAGTTCCAAAGCCCAAAGAAAATTTATACCTTTTTTAAAAAAATCATTTAAACATATATTTGAACTTTAATATTTACAATTCATAAAACAAGTTCGAAAATCACAAACGGACAGGTATATACCTGTCCGCTCTTATTTATATCAACTACGCTTTTTCTTTTTTGTGTAAAGCAAAATTGAAACACTCGTCGCTGCAAAAGACATACTTCAACAAATGGCAATGTCGCACCTGTTTGTGGACTCAACTCCTGTACAGTCGGTGACTCCGTTTTTACGGATGGTTCTTGTACATCTTGCTCCGACGCTTGTACAAGAATCAGGCAAGGCGTTTTGGCAGCCAACTCAAATTCGCCTTTTTCAATATACGACTGCAAAGCTTCTTCGCAAGTTCCGTATTCTTTTTGTATCGGGCTTTCTACCACATCTGTATAATCAGTATTTTCGGAAACATAATTATTCATCGCAACCGTGTACACTCTTTCGGTATCAAGTACATCTTTTCCGACCTTCACAGAAACTACCCGATTTCCAGTCGGCTTTTCTAAATTGTATTCAACCGTCATTCCACCAAACTGTAAAACAAAGCCGGATTCCTCCGGAAACGCATATTGATATGGATCTTCACTATTTTCAACAGCTTCCTTTTGCAAAGGCTTGACCGCGATATGTATCTCCAACATCAACAATTAAATCCGTCTGTTCTGACTGTGCTAACGCTTTTAAGTATGCAAATCCGATTGCTCCACGGCTTGTCTGCGTATAATTTCCATGAATATCATTTGTATGCACAATTTGAATTTCTGTTTTTGATTCGGATAATTCGTCTTCTGCAAATGCCGACAACGGAAAAAGCGTCAGTGAAAACACCATCGCAACTACAAAAAGTAATGCCGACACTTTTTGCCATCCCATTATCGATTTTTTCATAATTTTTCTCTCCATTCAAAAAACTGTTTATTTTATAGTATCATATATTGGAAATCTTTTCTACTTACAAAAAACATTTTTCATAACTCATTTTTCACATTTTAATTAATTTCTATTTAACTTTGATTAAAATTTACTTTTCTTTTTCAAATCACAACCATTATCAAGTGAGTAATCATTTGTTTGCACAACCAAACAAACCTGTCTGTACATAATGAAATAGAGTACAGAAAATTCTGTACTCTATTTCATTACTTATATATTTTCTTTACAGTAATCAAACAAAATTTTTGTAACCTCGCAGTCTTCAATCGCTCTGTGAGAAATAATATTTATATCTAAAAATTTTTTTAAAGTTTCAAGTTTGAAATTTTCAACTTCTATACCCTTTTCACGAAAAACTTTTTTTGCGATATGAAGAGTATCATAATAAACAGGAGAAAAACTGCCTCCGAAACAGGAATAATAAAAATTCATAAAACGAATATCAAAATTTACATTGTGTCCTACAACAGCATAACCTTTTACAAAATCGTCAAAATCAAAAATGACATCAGATATTTCGGGAGCATTGTAAACATCTTCATTTGAAATTCCCGTAATTCTTGTAATTTTGTAAGGAATTGCAAAGTCAGGTCTTACCAAAGTCTGAAATCTGTCAACAATTTCGTTATTCACACATTTTAATGCCCCTATTTCTATTATTTCGGCATACTCGGGAGACATTCCCGTAGTTTCTATATCAAAAACGACATAATCGTTCGGAAAATACATTTTATCACTTCCTTTAAAAATTCTAACATAAAATACTATGTTGTTCAATATTTTTTACAATTGCAACATTATGTAAAAACATATACACTATAAATATATTGAGGAGGATTTATTATGGATATCGGAAATATCAAAGAATATTTAAAAGTCATAGACCAAACGATTGAAAACGGTCAATTTAAAGATGACTGGAACAGCTTGTCAAAGCATAAAACTCCTGAATGGTATGCATACGGCAAACTCGGTCTTTTCATTCATTGGGGAGTTTACAGTGTACCTGCTTATTACAACGAATGGTATCCAAGACTTATGTATATTAAAAATTCGCCTGCAAATAAACACCACAAAAAAGTTTACGGCGGAGTTGAAAAATTTCCGTACAAAAACTTTATTCCTATGTTTAAAGCCGAAAATTTCAATGCTGACGAATGGCTTGACTTATTCAAAAAAAGCGGTGCGAAATTCATAATGCCCGTCGGAGAACATCACGACGGTTTTAAAATGTACAAAAGCAATTTAAACAAATGGAACTCGGCAGAGATGGGACCAAAAGTCAATATTCTTGAAGAATTACATAAAAGTTGCGACAAATACGGTATAACTTTCTGCACCTCAAGTCATCGTGCAGAACATTTTTGGTTTTTCAACGGTTGTCACGACTTTGACTGCGATATTACACAGGGAAAAGACAAAGACCTATACGGTCCCGCACACAAAAAAGACAGCGATACAACAATAAAACTCTTAACAAACTGCCACGAGTTTTATAAACCGACTCAACAATGGCTTGAGGATTGGCTTGCTTCAAGTGCAGAAATGATAGATTTAAACAGACCGAGTGCCGTTTACTTTGATTGGTGGATTACTCAAAAAGATTTCAGACCGTACATAAAAAAATTCCTTGCTTACTACTACAACAGAGCGTTGGAATGGGGCAAGGAAGTTACCGTATTTTATAAAATGGACAGTGTAGTTAAAAACTGTGCAACTTTTGATGTAGAAAGAGGACAGCTTAACGGTATTTCTCCTGAAATATGGCAAAATGACACGGCAATAGCAAAAAATTCGTGGGGCTATACTGAAGGAAATAAATTTAAAACTTCAAACGAAATTGCCTGCAATTTTGTCGATGTCATTTCAAAAAACGGTTGCTTTATGCTAAATGTAGGCCCTAAAGCAGACGGCACAATCTGTGAAGAAGAAAAGAAAGTTTTGCTTGAACTCGGAGAATGGATTAATACCTGCAAAGAAGCGATTTACGGGTGCAAACCGTTTGATATTTACGGCGAAAACAAAAAAGAAAGAAAATCAGGTTCTTTTAAAGAAAACTTCAAATACTCTTCAAAAGATATTCGTTTTACTTACAATAACGGTTGCATCTATATGTTTGCACTCGGTACAAGCAAAAACAACAAGTACATCTCAAAATATTTAGGCAGAAGTAATCAAAATATAGGATACTGCATTAAAAAAATTTCTCTTTTAGGAAGCAACGCACCAATAAAATATCAGATTGATAAAAAAGGTCTTCATCTGTCAATAAACGGAAATTACAAAAAAGATATGCCCCTTTGTTTCAAAATTGAATTAGATTAAAACACATAAATCTCAATAATAAAAAAGCAGTAAATTCAGTTTAATAAACTTTGCTGAATTTACTGCTTTTTATTTATATTATACACGATAATATTTATTTTTAACTCTTAAACGCTCCATCGCTCTTGCAAGGTTTGCCTGAGAATGATGATACTCTCTGATAGACTGTTTTTGACGCAATTCGTCTTCTGCACGCCATTTTGCCTCTTGGGCACGCCGTGCGTCGATTTCTTCGGGAAGTTCGGCTGACACGCAAAGCAATATTCCGCTGTTGTCAACAAATTCAATAAAACCGCTTCCGACAAAAGCGTGAGTAACATTGTCATTTTCGTCAGTTACTCTCATTTCGCCCTCTTCAATAGCCATTACCATATTTTCGTGATGAGCAAGAATAGCCTGTTCGCCGCCGTCACTTGCAGGAATGACAAGCACTTTGCATTTGCCGTCAAAAAATACCTTATCGCTTGCAATAATTTTTAAATCAAATGTGTTCATTTAATACACCCTTTGAAAATCAGTTTTTCATCTGTTTTGCTTTTTCATAAACATCTTCAAGAGTTCCGGCAAGGAAAAATGCACTTTCGGGAAGGTCATCAACATCGCCTTCAACAATTGCTTTGAAGCCTTTAATTGTATCTTTAAGAGTAACATATCTGCCCTTTTGACCTGTAAACGGTTCGGCAACATGGAAAGGCTGACTGAGAAAACGCTGAATTTTTCTCGCTCTGTAAACTATTGTTTTGTCTGAATCTGAAAGTTCTTCCATACCGAGAATTGAAATAATATCCTGAAGTTCTTTATATTTTTGCAAATATTCCTGAACTTTTCTTGCAACTTCATAGTGTTCTTTTCCGACAATGTCTTCTTCAAGTATTCTTGAACTTGACTCAAGCGGGTCAACAGCAGGATATATACCCTGTTCAACAATCTTTCTTGACAAAACAGTTGTAGCGTCAAGGTGTGCAAATGTCGTTGCAGGTGCAGGGTCGGTAAGGTCATCTGCAGGAACATACACAGCCTGAATAGATGTAATTGAACCGTTTTTTGTAGATGCAATTCTCTCTTGAAGTTTACCGACATCGGTAGCAAGAGTAGGTTGATAACCTACGGCAGACGGCATTCTTCCGAGCAAAGCGGAAACTTCCGAGCCTGCCTGAACAAATCTGAAAATATTGTCTATAAACAAAAGTACATCTTGATGCTGAACATCTCTGAAATATTCTGCAATCGTAAGACCTGTTTCAGCAACTCTCATACGAGCTCCGGGCGGTTCGTTCATCTGTCCGAAAACAAGAGCAGTTTTATTGATTACTCCGCTTTCAGACATTTCGTTCCAAAGGTCATTACCTTCACGAGAACGCTCGCCTACGCCTGTAAAAATTGAATATCCGCCGTGTTGTGTGGCAACATTTGTGATAAGTTCCTGAATTAAGACGGTTTTACCTACGCCTGCACCTCCGAAAAGACCGATTTTACCACCTTTTTGGTAAGGTGTTAAAAGGTCAATTACCTTTATACCTGTTTCAAGAATTTCAACAGTTGACGCTTGGTCTTCAAAACTCGGAGGGTCTCTGTGAATTTCCCAATGAATTTCATTTTCAAGTTTGTCTTCTTTATTATCTATGGTATCGCCTGTAACATTAAACAATCTGCCGAGTGTTTTTTCGCCGACAGGAACGGAAATGGCTTTTCCTGTTGAAATGACAGGCATATCTTTCGCAAGTCCGTCTGACGAAGAAAGCATAATACAGCGAACAGAGGAATTGCCTATATGCTGTGCAACCTCCATTGTTCTTTTTTTACCGTCTGCTTCAACAATGAGTGCGTCGTTAATTTTAGGAAGTTCTGTGCCTTCAAACTCAACATCTATAACGGGTCCCATTATTTGAACTATTTTACCGTTGTTCATTGTCATACCTCCAAGTCAGTCTGACTTCTTTTTCTGTGCTCTTGAGCCGCTGATTACTTCTGTGATTTCTTGAGTAATCGCAGCCTGTCTTGCACGGTTGTACTCCATATTTAAACTGTGAAGAACATCCTGTGCACTTTCGGTTGCCGACTGCATAGCCAACATCCTTGTATTATGCTCAGAACAATAACTCTCTATCAAAGCACCGTAAACAAAACCTGCAACATAGTTTGGTATGATACTGTCAAAAACTGCCTGAGGTGACGGAACAAAAGACATATATTCGTATGTGTTTTTCTCCCATATTTCTTCAAGCGGTTTTTTATCGAGAGGCAAAAGTTTTTCCTGTCTGGTGCTTGCCGTGATAGAATTTATCATTTGAGTATAAATAATATATATCTCATCGAGTTCTCCGTTATTAAACAACTCGACCATTTTTTCACTTATAATTCTGGCTCTGTTCATATTTGGGTCTTGAGCCGTATATTTAAAATCTATATCAACAGAGATATTTTTTTTAAGAAAATAGTTTCTTCCTACCTGACCTACAACAAAAAGCATATTGTTTTTGCTTTCAAAACTTACTTTCTCAGCAATTTTAATCACATTATGGTTATATGCACCGGCAAGACCTTTATCTGCCGTTACAACAATATATCCTCGTTTTCTCTCGCTTTCAGGTATATTTTCACGCTTGTCAAAATATTTGTGACCTACTTCGGGAGAATCGTTGAGAATTTTTGTGATTGTACTTTGCATCGAATAAAAATACGGTTCTGTTTTACTTAACGCAAGTTTTGCTTTTTTCACCTTTGATGAACTAATCATATACATTGCGTTCGTAATTTTCATTATATCCTTAATGCTTTTCATACGGCCGAGTAATTCTCTTGAATTAGCCATTGTTATTGCCCTTCTTAAATTCGTCTGCCACTAAAAGAATATTCTCTTTCAACTCATCTGTAAGCACTCTGTTTTGTTCGATTTCCTCTGCGATTTCAGGGTGCATATCATCAAAATAGTTGAGCATATCAAGTTGAAATTTCTTAACATTTTCAGGTTCAATATCAAGCAACTTTTTATTTGTGGCAACTACAAGTGAGATAACCTGTTCATGCAAACTTAAAGGTCTGCAAAGAGGTTGTTTCAAAAGTTCCATAAGACCTTTGCCGTACGCAAGTTGTTCTTTTGTTTCAGGGTCAAGGTCTGAACTGAACTGTGTGAAAACTTCCATCTCTCTGTACTGTGCCAAATCAACACGAAGTGCACCGACAGCCTTCTTCATCGCTTTTGTTTGTGCTGCACCGCCTACACGGGAAACCGACAAGCCTACATTTACGGCAGGACGCATACCTGCAAAGAACAAGTCGCTTTCAAGGAAAATTTGACCGTCCGTAATTGAAATGACATTTGTAGGAATGTAAGCCGATACATCTCCTGCCTGCGTTTCAATGATAGGAAGTGCCGTTATTGAACCGCCGCCGAGTTCATCGGAAAGACGGCTTGAACGCTCAAGAAGTCTTGAGTGAAGATAGAAAACATCACCGGGATAAGCCTCACGACCGGGAGAACGCTCAAGCAAAAGAGAAATCGCTCTGTATGCAACAGCGTGTTTTGAAAGGTCGTCATATACGATTAAAACATCTTTACCCTCGTACATAAAATATTCTGCCATTGCTGTTGCGGAATACGGAGAAATGTACTGCAAAGACGCAGGTTCGCTTGCCGTTGAACAAACAACTATCGTATAATCCATAGCACCGTGCTTTTCAAGTATTGACACAATTTTTGCAACTGTTGAAGCCTTTTGACCGATAGCGTTGTAAATACATACAACATTTTTGTCTTTTTGGTTCAATATAGCGTCAATCGCTATTGATGTTTTACCTGTTTGTCTGTCGCCTATTATAAGTTCACGCTGACCTCTGCCTATCGGAAACATTGAGTCAATTTCAAGGATACCTGTTGCAAGAGGTTCCGACACTGACTTACGGTCTATAATTCCCGGTGCCTCATTTTCAACAGGGCGAAATCCGTCTGCTTCAATGTCGCCCTTGCCGTCGATTGCTTCGCCGAGAGAGTTAACAATTCTGCCGATGAAGTTTTTTCCGACGGGAACACCTGCTTTTTTATATGTTCTTTTAACCTTTGTACCTTCGTGAATACCTACTTCACTGCCGAAAAGTATGCAGCCAACCTCGTTTCTTTTAAGGTCCTGCACCATACCTTTAACTCCGTTGTCAAAAACAACGATTTCGCCGTACATTACATGTTCCATACCGTAAATGGTTGCAATGCCGTCGCCTACCCAGATAACAGTACCGAATTCTTCGCTGTCCGCTTTGAAGTTAAAATCGGTTATCTTTTCTTTAAGTATAGAAACTATTTCATTTGAATTTATGGTGCTCATTTAATTCACTTCCCCAACTAAATTCTGTTTTAATAATTCAAGTCTGTTTTTCAGACTGCGGTCATATTTTATATCGCCGTAATAGATTACAAAACCGCCCAATATGCTTCGGTCGTTTTCAACAGTAACCTCTGCACTTTTTACGCCGTGCTTTTTGCAGATGAATTTTTTAATTTTTTCAATCTGTTCTTCGCTCGGCGGAGTTGTACAAACAATTCTTATATTTGCACAATTGCTCTTTTCTTTTTCGATTTTGTCAAACGCATCGCAAACAGAAACAATTTGAGAAATGCATTTGTTTTCGCACATAATTTTAACTAAATTTGCCACTTTACCGTTGAACAATTCGTCAATAACGGAAAACTTTTCCGACTCTGACACAACGGGAGCGGACAAAGTCTCAAGCAATTCGGGACACGATAAAAATGTTTCTTTCAAATTTAAAACATCTTTGCCTTCAACACCTGCCGAATACAATGCTTTGGCATAATTAATCGCTGTTTGTGTCATCAGTATCTACCTCATCTATAAACTCATCGTACATACGCATATCGTTTTCTGCACTTGAATTGTTTTCAACGATTTTTTCTGCAGCAGTCATTGCGATTTTTGCAATATCACTTTCTACTCCTCGCAATGCAGCCTGACGCTCAAGTTCAATAGTACTGTGTGCGTCTTTAACCATACGGTCAGCTTTTTCATTTGCCTGTGCGACTATTCGGTTGTATTGTGCATCTGCGTTTTTCTTTGCGTCCTGAACTATTTTAGCACCCTCTTCATCTGCCGTACTTATAACAGACTCATAGTGTTCTTTAAGTTCATTTGCCTCTTGTTGTGTTTTGCTTGCTTTTTCAAACTCGCCGTCTATCATTTCTTTTCTTTGCTCGATAACTTTAAGTATCTTGCCAAAGAGGAACTTTTTGGCAAACAAATAGAATATAAGCAAGTTTACCATAGTCCAAAAGATATTCCAAAAATCAATACTCAGCATAACTTATGCTTCCTTTCCCTATGCTTTTTGCAGAAATTATTTAAGCATAAAGATAATCAAAATGCTTGCAACAAGTCCGTAAACAGCAGTTGCTTCTGCAAGAGCACCGCCGAGAATGAGTGCAGTTCTGATTTGACCGCCTGCTTCAGGCTGACGAGCGATTGCATCTACTGCTTTACCTGTTGCCATTGAAATACCGAAGCCTACCAATGCTCCGCCGAGAACAGCTATTGCTGCGCCGATTGCTATAATTGTTGTTGACATAGTTATTACTCCTTTTAATTTTAAATATTTATTTTATTCTGAAAGACTGTCCGACGACTACTCGTCGCTGATAGCCTCCTGAATGTAAATTGAATTGAGGAACACAAAAACATACGCCTGTATCAATCCGTCAAAAATATCGAAATAAAGCCCAAGTATCATAGGCAATACGGCAGGTACAACCATTTTTATGAGTTCCATCAATATAAACGCACCTAAAATATTACCGAAAAGTCGCATACAAAGCGATAATGGCTTGATAATGAGTTCAAGAGCGTTGTTAAACAAGATTATTGGAGAAGGCTCGGCAAAACTTTTCAGCCAGCCCTTTGTGCCTTTTTTCTTGATTGCAGCGTATTGAATGTAAATTATACTGCAAAGGGCAAACCCCAAAGTAACATTCATATCTTTTGTAGGAGGCTTGAAGCCGAAAACTCCGACCATATTTGACGCACCGATTATAACTGCCAAAGACATTAACCACGACAAATGGTCTTCTGCACCCGGACCTACTGCGTCTCGGAAAAAATCGGCCATCTTTTCAACGGCAGTTTCAAGCAACAACTGTCTTTTGCTGATTTCACCCTCAACTTTAAGATTTCTTACAAGAATGAGCGACAAAATCATTATTACCGCCATAATAATCCAAGTTACTACAACGGATTCTTTTATACTTATATCCAATCCGAATACATCAAAAGAAAACACATCTTCGCAATTCAGTTCTTCAACAAGTTTCTCACCGAGATTCATATTGTCGCCTCCTTTTCCTCTAACCTATATAAACCTTTATTTCGATTGTGTCAATAGTTATTTAAAAATTCGTTCATAATGACAAATTTTTTCAACTCAAAGGCTATTTTTTTGTTACTGTATTATTGCTTATTTTTTAACAAATGTATTTACAATGCTACTTTTTAAGAGTATAATGACAGTGCTACTAATATAATTATTTAATATTTTATTATATTTAGTATAAACATATTAATAATACTGCTTTGATTGAAAGGAAATGAAATATGTCAGTTTTAGTTACCGGTGGCGCAGGCTATATCGGCAGCCACACATGTGTTGAACTTTTAAATGCAGGTTACGATGTAGTTATCGCAGACAATCTCTACAATTGTAAACCAACAAGCCTTGAAAGAATTAAAAATCTTGTTTCAAAGCCGTTTAAATTTTATAATTGCGATATTCGTGATAAAAAAGCACTCCAAAACATTTTTGAACACGAAGATATTGATTGTGTTATTCACTTTGCAGGTCTTAAAGCAGTCGGTGAAAGTGTACAAAAGCCACTTGAATACTTCGACAACAATGTTACAGGAACACTTGTTTTACTCGATGTTATGAGAGAAAACGGATGCAAAAGCATCATCTTCTCATCAAGCGCAACTGTTTACGGTATGAACAATGTAAGCCCGCTTAAAGAAGATATGGAAGTCGGCGGAGTTACAAACCCATACGGCAGAACAAAATTTATAATTGAGTGCATACTTCAAGACCTTTTTGTTTCAGATAATGAATGGAGCATTTGTCTTCTTCGTTACTTTAACCCTATCGGCGCTCACAAAAGCGGTACAATGGGCGAGGACCCGAACGGTATTCCTAATAACCTTATGCCTTATATTACACAAGTTGCAATCGGTAAACTCCCCTGTTTGAGCGTTTTCGGCGACGACTACGACACTCACGACGGCACAGGTGTAAGGGACTATATCCATGTTGTTGACCTTGCAATCGGTCATGTCAAAGCAGTTGAAAAATGTGCTCAAGGTGCAGGTCTTCATATCTACAATTTAGGTACAGGAAACGGATACAGCGTACTTGATGTTGTAAAAGCATTTGAAAAAGCAAGCGGTAAAAAAGTTAACTACAAAATCTGCGACAGGCGTGCAGGCGATATTGCTACCTGCTATTGCACACCTGATAAAGCACTTAACGAACTCGGATGGAAAGCCGAAAGAGGAATTGATGAAATGTGTGAAGATTCTTGGAGATGGCAAAGCCAAAATCCAAACGGTTATCCCGACAGTGAAAACACACCCGAGTACAATAAATGTATTGAAATAAAATAAAATGTCAAATCACTAAAATATAAAACTTTAATTTCTTTTTATATTAATTATTTGATATTAAAATTTAAAAAATTAAATATCGTAATTAAAAAATCCGAGTGTTCCGTATGACAACTCGGATTTTTTTATAATTTAATCTGCACTCTTATATTATTACCAAAAATACAATAAACTTCAAAAATATGAATATCTGTTCTTTTTTTTATAAATACTAATCAATATTGATTATATATTTAATATACAAAATTGAGGAGCGAAGTATTTTGAAGTCATTGTGGGAAAAATTATCAAAAAAGCCGATATTCAATCAACTTAAAGGAGATACAAAAACAGATGTATTGATTATAGGAGGAGGGATAACGGGTGTATTGTGTGCATATATGCTTGAAAATGCAGGCATATCCTATATTCTTGTTGAAGCAAGTGAAATAGGCAGCGGAACAACAAAAAACACGACGGCAAAAATCACTTCCCAGCACGGACTGATTTACAACAAATTAGAAAGAGAATTTGACATTGAATATGCAAAAAAATATTTGCAGATAAATGAGAAAGCCCTCGACAAATTTCGTGAATTATGCAAAAACATCGACTGCGATTTTGAAGAAAAAGACTCATTTGTATATTCACTTAACAATCGAAAAAAGATTGAAGACGAACTTACTACACTTGAAAAAATAGAGTTCAAAGCAGAGTTTTCCGACAAACTGCCTCTGCCGTTTTCAGTTGACGGTGCAGTAAAATTTCAAAAGCAAGCACAGTTTAATCCTTTGAAATTCATATATGAAATTTCAAAAAATCTCAACATTTACGAACATACACCGGTAAGAGAATTTATAGGAACAACAGCCGTTACTGACTTTGGAAAAATATATGCCGAAAAAATCATAGTTGCAACGCATTTTCCTTTTTTAAATAAGCACGGAAGTTATTTCATTAAAATGTACCAACATCGTTCCTATGTAATCGCACTTGAAAATGCCCAAAATGTAAACGGAATGTATGTTGACGAAAACCAAACGGGACTGTCTTTCAGAAACTTCGGCAATCTGTTACTTTTGGGCGGCGGCTCTCACCGTACGGGTAAAAAAGGCGGAAATTGGCAGGAATTAAGAAATTTTGCAAACAAATATTATCCCAAAGCAAATGAAAAATATCATTGGGCAACACAAGACTGTATGACGCTCGATGACTCCGCCTATATCGGCAGTTATTCTTCAAAAACAAACGGGCTTTATGTAGCAACAGGTTTTAACAAGTGGGGTATGACTTCATCAATGGTATCGGCAATGATTTTATGCGATATGGTTCAGGAAAAAGAAAATGAATTTACCGATATTTTTTCTCCGTCAAGAACGATATTACGCCCGCAATTATTTAAAAACATATTTGAAACAACTTCAAATATGCTTATTCCGACAACAAAACGATGTTCGCATCTCGGATGTGCTTTAAAATGGAATCCTTACGAACACACTTGGGACTGTTCGTGTCACGGTTCCCGATTTACAGAAAACGGAAAACTTATCGACAACCCTGCAACAAAAGATTTATAAGATTATTCAGTTTTATTTCTACACTTTTCTTGCGTTTTAATGTATATACAGGAAGAAATTGCTTTTTATTGACAAAACTTAATAATATGATATATTAACTGTAATATATAAAAAAAGGAGAAAAATAATGACAGAAGAAGAGAGAGTTGACCTATACACTTCGATTGTACCAAATGAAAGGCAACTGAAAATTCAAGAGATGAAATACTATGCTTTCATCCATTATTCCGTAAACACTTTCACAAACAAAGAGTGGGGAAACGGCAAAGAGTCTCCGTCCGTCTTTAATCCGACGGAACAAAACACAGACAGTTGGTGTGAAGCAATCAAATCGGCAGGTATGAAGGGTGTGGTTCTCACCTGCAAACACCACGACGGTTTTTGCCTTTGGCCGACAAAAACAACCGAACACTGCATACGAAACAGTCCGTACAAAAACGGTAAGGGCGATGTTGTTAAAGAAGTTGCAGAAAGTTGCAAAAAGTACGGTCTTAAATTCGGCGTATATCTTTCTCCGTGGGACAGAAACAGCAAGTACTATTCCACTGAAAAATATAACGATTTCTATATTGAACAATTAACTGAACTTTTAACAAACTACGGTGAAATATTTATGTTGTGGCTTGACGGAGCATGCGGTTCAACTGCCGACGGTATTCCTAAACAACAGTATGATTGGGAAAGAATTTGGTCAACGGCTTTAAAACTTCAACCGAATATTGTAATGTCAGGCTGCGCACCCGATGTCCGTTGGGTCGGAAATGAAAGCGGAAAGGCACGAGAAAGCGAATGGAATGTAGTCCCCCGTTTTCAATACGAATTTCAAAACATTGCCGCAAACTGCCAAACAGACGACAATATGAAAAAATTTCAAAAAAGATGTCAAGATGTAATGCTCAAAGATATGGGTTCAAGAAAGTTTTTATCAAACTATGACTCATTTATGTGGTACCCTGCCGAAGTAGATGTTTCTATTCGTACAGGTTGGTACTATCATCCATTGCAATCTATCACTTTGAAGTCCCTGCATCGACTTATGACAATCTACTACAATTCAGTCGGAAGCAACTGCCTTTTAATCTTAAATATTCCTCCAAACAAAAAAGGATTGTTCTGTCCGTCAGATGTTCGCCGACTTAAACAAATGGGTCAATGGCTGAAAAAAGAAGATGATTGCGTTATAAACAGTACATACTCCGTGTCCAACGATAAAAAGGAAATAAATATACATTTTGACAGACAAAGCGTTGACAGAATTCGTTTTTCAGAAGACACAACAAAATCGCAGAGAATAGAAAAATTTAAAATATACGCACAAGACATTTGCGTATATGACGGTACTGTTGTAGGTTTTTCAAAAATAGCAATTTTCAAAAAACCTGTTATTACAAACAACTTAAAAATAGTCATTGAAGAGTGCAGAAAAGAACCATACATTGATAAAATCGAAGTATGTAAAACAGGTGCATACAGACCATAAATAATTTTTAATTAAATAAAAGCATAAAAAAGCAGGTATCTTTTTATTGATACCTGCTTTAAATTTTATCCGACATTTTAATAAATACACAATTACATTATTGCTTAATATTTATTATGCAAACAAAAATACTCTTTAAATTTAACATCTTTCTTCAGCGTTTTTCAAAAAGTAAACTATTCCGAAAACATCTGCCAAAAACCAGCCTATCGGTATTGATACCCATATACCGAGTGTACCGACAGAATTGATTTTCGATAAAAAATATGAAAGCAAAACTCTTGTACCGAGTGAAATTATCGTAAGAATAATTGACATTTTCGGCTTGTTTATCGCCCTGTAATATCCGTAAAGCATAAACAAAATGCCTATTCCGATATAAAAAACGCCCTCAATTCTCAAATATTGAACACCAACTGCGATTATTTCCGTTTCAGCAGAAGAAATAAAAATCTGCATAAGATACGGTGCAAAAATAAAAACAAGCGTACTTATTACAGTACAAAAAACAGCAACGCTGAGTAAAGACTGCTTTATTCCTTTTTTTATTCTGTCGTGTTTTTCAGCCCCGTAATTTTGAGCAACAAATGTTGAAAATGCATTGCCGAAATCTTGAACGGGCATATAGGCAACAGTGTCGATTTTCACGGCAACGGCAAACGCCGACATTACGGTTGCACCGAAGCCATTTACTATACCCTGAACCATTAAAATACCAAAATTCATAACAGACTGTTGAATACAAGTATAACCCGAAAGCGAAATAATATCTTTTACGATACTCTTATTAAAATGCATATCTTCTTTTTTCAAACGAAGCATTTTATACCTATAATATGTATATATAAACATACCGACAGCGGAAACATACTGTGAAACAATTGTTGCAACAGCTGCACCCTTGACTCCCATATGGAGCGAATAAACAAAATAAAAATCCAGACCGATATTCAAAAAAACAGAAAGTGATAAAAAAACAAGAGGGATAAAAGAGTTACCCAAGCCTCTGAGCAAATTTGAAAAATAGTTAAAGATAAAAGTTGCAAATATCCCGAAAAAAACATAGTAAAGATATGTTTTCGTCATAGAAAACAATTCATTCGGCACCTTCAAAATTTTTATGATACCGTCAATTTGCCAAAATGCAATAAAATTCAAAATTAAAGTTACGGCAAAAATAAGCGTAAAAGAAACAAATATGCCGTTTTTGATTTTTTTGACATTTCTTTCTCCGAATGCGACTGAAAAAAATGCACTGCTTCCGAGACAAAGTCCGAATATAACAGATGTCAAAAATGTCATCAGTGTATATGATGAACCTACGGCAGCCAAAGCATTGTCGCCAATGTATCTGCCGACTATCCATGTGTCAGCCAAATTGTACAATTGCTGCATTACATTGCACAAAATAAGAGGTGCGGCAAACGCCCAAAGTTTAGATGTAATATTTCCCTTTGTTAAATCTTGATTTACCAATTATAATTACCTTCTACTTCATATTTTTTTAATACTAACATATTATTTATTATTGTTTCAACTAAAAATTTCCGATTTTTGTATCTAATTTGCCATTTTTTGAATTTACTTTAAATTCTTTAAAAATTATAATATAAAACAAAGTGTTGTGTATAACAAAGCACAAACTTTTTGGGGATATTTATATATGAAAAATATATCAAAAATAGTTGTATCAGCCGTTGCAGTTACAGGTATTTTAGGTACCGTTCTCGGAGTACATTTCGGTTATGCAAAGAAAACAGACGATTTTAAAAATTATACGGTTGAAACAAACGGTCAGCCTCTGAAAGTCGGGATTATCAGCGATTTACAGTTACCGAACACGACAAAAAAATCCACCCATCAATACAAATCTTTTGAAAAAACTTTAGCCGCCATGAAAAGCAGAAATATGGATGCACTCATAATTGCAGGTGACTTTACCGACCTTTCTGCAAAAAGCGCATGGAATACATTTAAAGAAATTTACGACAATGTTATGGCAGATGCCAAAAAGCCCATTCCATTGTATATTATGGGCAACCACGACTATTGGCTTGATACTTTTTCAAAAGCAAAAGAAATACCAACTCCTGCAAAGCAGCAAAGAAGATTTACAAAATATACAGGCGAATATCCTTACAGTCATAAAACAATAAACGGTTATCACTTCATAGGATGGAGTTCTTCAAACGGTTCATACGATGAATCATATAAAAAGGAAAAATGGATACGACAAGAACTCGATAAAGCGGTAAAAGATGACCCAACAAAACCGATTTTCATAATAACTCACTTAAAACCGTCAGACACTGTTTACGGTTCAGATAAATGGGGAAATGACGATATTCAAAGAATTTTAAAAGATTACAGTCAAGTCATTTCCATATCCGGTCATTCCCACTATTCCATTCTTGACGAACGCTCAATTTGGCAAGGCGACTTTACTGCTTTTACCACGCAAAGTCTTGACTATATTGAACTTGAAACAGGAAAATTCAACGGAAGCATTCCGAAAGATGCGTACGGTAACACTATGGCAGAGCAGTTGCCTGCAAGTCTTTTTATGAACATTGAAAATGACAAAATAACAGTTGAAAGACTGAACGCAAACACCGGCGATGCAATCAAAGAACCTTGGGTAATCGAAGCACCTTTTGATAAGCCAAAAAAATATACAAACGACAGAATGAGTATAAACCAAGCCCCTGTACTTGATGAAAATATAAATGTTTCTATTTCAAAAATTACAGATATAAACAAAAAAGAACAAAAAATAATTGCTTTCAAGGCAGGAAATGACGATAATTTTGTACATTCATATAAAATCCAATTCAAAGACAAAAATAAAAACACTTTGAAATTTACCGAAACTGATTATGACGGAAATATAAATCATTATGATGAAAACGGCGAAAAAATCACCGACAACAAAAATCACAAATACGTAAATACTAAAGAAATTGAAGAGTTATTGTATTTTAGTGACTTCACACTCGGTCTTGACAATATGTCCGAAACAGTTAAGTTGAGACTTCCTTCCACAATGCCTAAAGAAACAGAATATATTGCAATTACCGCTATAGATTCTTGGGATGCAGAAAGCAAAGCTGTTTTGTGCAAAATTAAACAACGGAAGAAAATATGAAAAAAAGTTTTGCAATTTTAATATCTGTTATCATTGCGGTCTGCTCACCAACACTTAATTAATGTTATTCTTCAAATTGAAAGAAAACGGCAACACTGTGTTGCCGTTTTCTTTTTATTTATAACTGTTGAAATAACCTTAACCGATAAGTTTACATTTTATTCTTCAAAAATGATTACGCATTTCTTTACATTGACTTTTGGTAGTATTTTATCATTTTTCAAGTGCTTAATTTTAAAAATTATTACAGCATTTAAAAAAAGAAAAAGACGGTTAAAAAACCGTCTTCTTTGGTCGAGGTGATAAGACACAAAGCCTTAAAATCCTTTAATAGAGCCAAATTTATTTTTTAGGTGTGCAACGGTGTGCAACGCAACTGTATTTTGAATTACTTTAAATACACACTTGAACGGTTAAACCGTTCTTTTTTTATGCCGTAATACTCAAGCCTTTAGCGTTTAAATACTCGTTGTATTTGTTAATATGTTCGGTCTGAAATTCATTAAAAGCGTTACAATATGTATTCATAGTTATTTTTATATCTGTATGCCCTAAAAGACCTTGTAAGACTTTTGCAGACATTCCGCTTTCAATGCACCTTGTTGCGTATGTATGCCGTAAAGAATGCAATGTAACTTTACCGCTGATAGATTTATCCACTATATCATATTTTTTTATAGTTCTGTTAAATTCCATATTTACTTGATTAGTAGTAAAAGGCTCGCCGTTTAAGTCTGCAAACAATAACCCTTTATCTATAAAGCGTTTACACTCTGTCAGCAGAGGCTTAATATCGCTTGTAATCGGTATTGTGCGTTCGCCTGCAAATGTTTTAGTTGTGTTACCTATTAAAGCCTTGCCCTTTTCCCCTCGTGTTATTGTACGCTTAATTGATATAGTATTAAAGTTAAAGTTAATATCCTTTACGGTTAATGCGTTTATTTCGCCCATTCGCATACCTGTTGCCAAAGATAAAAGCATTTGTTGACTGTATTTAATATCGTGAGTGTTAAGCACTTGTATTAATTTGCGTTGTTCGTCAACTGTTAATGCTCGCACCTTTTCTTGAATTGCTTTAGACTTCGGTTTTTTTATCCTCTGCATAGGGTTTTTAATAATTATTTCACGGTCTATAGCCTCTGAAAATGTGCGTTTTAATAGGTCAAAATCTTTGTTTAATATTGATTGAGAGTAATTTAATTGACTTTGTAAAAATGCTCGTATTTGCGTCTCGTTTGCTTGCTGTATAGGTGTATTGTATATAGTTTTTAACCTTTTCAGCGTTGATAAGTCGCACTCATAAGTTGCCCGCTTAATTTCGTTGCTGTTTAGCCTATCATCAATCATTTGTTTAGCAAGATTGTAAATAGTAATATTGCTTTCGTCTAAAAAGTCGCCGTTAAATACTTTAAATTCAATTTGTTTAATTTTCTTTTTTACCTCTGTTGGATTTTTACCCGATACGCTTTTGCGTTTAGGCTTGCCGTTATCATCATAGCCGATAACTATTTGCCCTCTGTATAGGTTTTTAGCCTTGTCAAAGTATATAGAGCCGTCGCCGTTCGCTCGCTTATTCATCTTTGTACCTCTCGTATATTTCTTTTAATTCGCTATATTTTTGCATATCGTTATATTTTAATTTGTTTAGCAATTCATTAAAGCGAGAGTCTGTTGCTATTAAATCATCGTTCGATAAGTCGCTATATGTGTGATTTTCAGATAACAGCATATCTGCAACTAAACAATATTCGTCTAAATTGTGCGTTGATATTTCGCTTAATAGTTCTGTTAATTGTTCGAAATAGGTATTAACGCTTTTTTGATTTTTGTACAATATCAATTCTCTTTGATTAAGTGTTTCAACTGTTAGTGGCTGTATATAATCTAATTCATCTTTGATTTTTTTAGTTGTTTTTTCATCTTCAAAAAATATTGATAAGTGATACAATAAACTTTTTTCTAATCTATCTAAATTTCTATTAAACAATATCATTTTACAAAATAGTGTTGAAGATAAAAAATCATTTATAAATTTGCTATCTATAATATTTTCGTTTTCTTCGTCTTCTTCTACTAACATTGCGTGGAAGTTTTCTATAACATCTTCTGTTAATCCTGTATAATTACATATAGCCTTTAACTCAATATTATTTGTTTTAGCCTCTGATATGCCCGTAAGATAATCAGCAGACACATTTAATATCTTTGATATTTGCATTATTTGTTGAACATTCGGTGTTCTTGTACCACTGCACCAATAAGACACAACATTATCTTTTACGCCTAATTCTTTTGCCAATTCTTTTTGTTTTACATTTCTAAAGGCTAAAGCCTCGTTTATTCTTTGCCCTATTATTCCGTTATTCATAATAACACCTCATAATTAAAAATAACTTAATTGTTAATTTGTTAAAAAACATAACAAAACTACTTGACATTGTTGTTGTTATGTTATACACTAAAGATAACACAAGACAGCATTGTTGTCAATTATATTTTTAGTGAGGTGTAAAAATGGAAGGTTATGAGATTAAAGAACGCATTGAACAAGCAGGCTTGAGGCTATGGCAGGTTGCGTATGCGTTCGGCTGCACAGATAGTACATTTTCAAGAAAATTGCGTAAAGAATTTTCAGAGGCTGACACTCAAAAAGTGCTATCTATCATTGAAGAATTGACAAAATAAAAAAGTCTTTAGCCTCTGCAAGATTAAAACTATATGTGTATTTTAAATAAATTATTATAAAATAAGCACATTTTTAATTTATTTTGATTTTTCAGAGGCTAAGTACAAAAATACGGACTATAAAAGTAATACAGAAATGAGGGTTTAAAATTATGACAAGTACAGACAAAGAAATTATTTTTTTAACAACTAAAGAGGTTGCGGAGATTTTAGGTTGTTCAATCCCAACGGCTCGTAATTTATTCCGCCGCCCCGATTTTCCAACTATAAAGGTAGGTAAAAATTTTAAAGTCAGCAAGACGGCTTTTGAAGAATGGGCAAGCGTTAAGAGGTGGTAAAATGGCGGGTAGACCGATAGAACGAGGCTTACCATATTTTCCGTATAACACATCAGATAATAGAGCGCTTTTAATGCTAACACGAAAATTTAAGGCGAACGGATTAGCGGTTTATATATCATTGTTAAAAAGAATTTATGGACAGGGCTATTTTTGGGAACTTGATAGCATTGAAATAATAGATATTTGCATTGAATTAGGAATTGAAGAGAATGATTTTTTTGATATTTTAAATTTTGCTTTACACATTAAAATTTTTAATAATGAACTTTACGCAAAGTTCAACATTTTAACAAGTGAAGAAATACAATTAAACTATTTACGAGGTTCACAAAAAAGAACTAGCGTATTTTTTGAGCAAGAATACTATCTTTTAACTGATGAAATGCTTGATAACAAAAAATACACAACTTTAAAAAAGAAAATCAAATTAAATTCAATTTCTAGCGCCAACAATTCAATTTCTAGCGCCAACAATTCAATTTCTAGCGTAAGAAATGCAACAATAGAAATAGAAAAAGAAATAGAAATAGAAAAAGAAATAGAAATAGAAAAAGAAATAGAGAGCGAAAGCGATATTGAAAGGGAAAAGGAAAAAGAGAGTGCAGAGGGGAAAAACCATTGGGAAAACAAGGTAACATCTGATTGTAACAATGTTACGCTTGAAAATTCAACAACCGAAAAGAATTTACAAGACGAAGAATTCAGAGCAATTTTCTCTTCATTCTCAAATAGTAAGACTGTAAATATTTAAAATATTTCAGAGGCTAATAAATATGCAGACTATAACAAACGAACAAATCATACAAAAAATCAAACAGGGCGAAGAAATAAACGCTAACAGGCTTTTACTTTGGGAACATAACCAAACAGTAGTAAAAACAGTTTTAAAGCCGTTCTGTGCGTTCTATGAGGTGCAAGACCTTTTACAAGAATGTTATATCATAATGCAAAACGCTGTTGACAATTACAGCCTTGACAGTGATTACAAATTCACAACATACCTTACAAATTCGATACGGTGGCAAATGCCGAGAATATTAATAAGGCTCAAGGGGTTTTGTTTGCCGTCTAATCTTGATAAGCCTTTTAACGAATACAGGCGGTTGCTTGCAAAGTACGGCAATATTTCAGATAAACAAGCCTCTGCAATGCTTAATATATCAGACAAGCAATTAAAGACAATAAAGCGGTACATTGCTTTTAACAATGCCACAAGCCTTGATAAGCCCACAGAGGACGACAACGACACGCTCGCGAATATAATACCCGATAATACAAACATAGCCGAACAATACGAGGAGCAGAACGAGAACGCAACGGCATACGGTTTATATAACATAGCACAGCAGAGGCTAAAGCCTAAAGAATATTTAATTATTTCTGAATATTACAAGGAACAAACACCGACAAACAAAATAGCAAAGCAATTAAACATATCAGATACACGAGTACATCAATACAGACGGCAAGCATTAAGACAATTACGAAGAGATAGTAAAATAATACAATTAGCCTCTGAAATGCATTACAAAACGGATATTTCATATCATTACGGCTTTAATGCGTGGAGATACAACGGAACATCAGCCGTTGAAAAAAGTTTTGAAGAATGTGAAAATATCAACGAGAGAATGCAACTATTACAGCAACAAATCAAACAAGAATACGCACGATAAATTTTTGCAGTGAAATAATGAAAAGTTTGAATTGAATATAAAAACTCATCAGAACGGCTCACATTGAATATTTAAGGCATATACAAACAAAGAAAACTGGGCAAAACCCAACAATCCCCCCCTATAAAGATTAAATTTATGCTTGAAAAATATTAAAACCGCACCTAACCCAACTATATACAAAATTTTTAATGCGTATATGTTTTTTGGAATTTCAGCAAAAAGCAAAAGCACCCTTTAAAATTGCAAATAACAATCTTAAAAAGTGCTTTTACTGTTCGTGGGCTTTGGTGTATCACATTTTTTATATCAGCAGAGGCTTATTATAACCCTTTAGCCTCTGAACTGTTTAAAAATCAATGTTTAGTTTATGTAATTCGTTGTTTATATCGCAAATGGCATTAAAAAGTAAGTCCATATACGCTTTTACTCGGGGGAAATCATAGACTACACACATTTTATCATAATCTTTGGTTTTCGGGTCTAATTTTCCAAAATAATCTTGTAATAAATCCCCGCTTAATATCTGCAAGGCATCAACAAGTATAGCGATACCGATTAAATCGTCTTTGTCAATCATATTTTTTATATTTTCCATACTTTTTTCTATCCTTTATCTTGAAATTTTTTAAAATTCTGTTATAATAACAGTGTTGTTGCAACTTGAGTTTTTTTAACTCAAGAGGACTTAAAAGCCTGCGTTTTTCGTGGGCTTTTATTCTTTTTCAGTCGATTAACGCTTTTATTTTGCGTTCTGCGTCCTCTATATCGTCCGCCGTATGAATGATTGATAAAATCATTTTAATAAAAGTGTTAAAAAGTGCGTTTGTCAAGGTCTTAACCCCCTTTGCCTCTGTATTCGTTGAGTTCTTACCTCTCAACAATTACAAGTATATCACATTGCAAGCAATTACACAATAGATAAATCATACAAACATTGCAAGCAATAAATACTAAAAGTTTGTGTATTTTGTACATTGCTTGCAAATGCGAATTGTGATACAATTATGTTACAATGATAAAAGTATGCTTTGATTAAAAAGCCTACAATAAATTTAAAGAGGTGTGAACTATGGCAGAGGAAAAGCCCAAAAAATCAAGATATAACGAAAAAGTAAACAAAGCAACACAAGAATTTATTAAAAATAATTATGATAATTTTATGTTGCGATTGCAAAAAGGCAAAAAAGAAATATTAAAGCAACACGCAGAGGCTCAAGGCGAGAGCCTAAACGGATTTGTAAACCGTGCTATTGATGAAACCGTAGAACGAGACAACGAAAAGAGTTAAGTATATATGAAATATCAAGACAAATACAATTTAACACACCAACAAAGCATATTCCTTGCAAAAAAGAAATGGGACGAGAATATATATTGCGGTATGAAAATGGAAAACAGAGCCGTTACATTCCCACAAACGCAGACAATTTTAAACGGTGTCAATGTTGCAAGTGTACAACTTGACGATATACAGGCAATTTTAAATATGCGTGATGTATGGAAATATCTTTTAAATACCATTGACGAGCCTATAACCATTAAATACCTCTGCAAATTAAACGAGTATATAGCAAGGAACGAGGCTTTAGAATGGGGCAAATTAAGAACGGGTACGGTTGCTATATCGGGAACGGAATATATACCGCCTATTCCAACCGCTGACGGCGTTAAAAACGAACTGAACAAGATATTAACAGATAATACCACCACAACAACCGAAAAAGCGTTAAATGTTTTTGTATGGGGTGCAAGAGGTCAGTTTTTTTGGGACGGCAACAAGCGTACAAGTATGACACTTGCAAACAAGATTTTAATATCAGAGGGCAGAGGCATATTAACAATTACTGATAAATATATGCAAGAGTTCAATAATCTGTTGCTTGATTATTACAACACGGGCAACTGTGAGCAGTTAAAAGCCTTTTTATATGACAATGCTATACAGGGCATAGAATTAAAATAAAAGCCTCTGAAAAGTGTGCAACAGTCATCAGAGGCTAAAGGTCATTTTTGACAATTAGCCTCTGCAAGTATAAAGCATTTCTATTATCTTTGAGGATTAGATATTTAGTCGGCTAAGTATTTTACCCCAAGAGAAATAATATAATGCAGTCCTAAAACGGGATTACATCTTTAAGAACTCAATCCCAAGTTGGGATTGAATTAGCCTCTGTAAGACTGAAAAACACTAAAGTACAAAAAAATGTACTTTGACGGTGTGCAATGGTGTGCAACGGTGTGCAACCGTGTGCAACGCAACGGCATATTAACTTAACTCAACATACTTTTGCAAAAACCCTAAAACCCTTTGATAGAGCCAAATTAAAGCATTTTGAGTAAAAATAAAAGACGGTTAAAAAACCGTCTTCATTGGTCGAGGTGACAGGACTTGAACCTGCGGCCTCTGCGTCCCGAACGCAGCGCTCTACCAAACTGAGCCACACCTCGATAAGTATTTGTTAATACCGTTGATTTATCAACTGCATAATATAATTACATATTTTCATTGTTTTGTCAATATATTTCTTTGTATTTTTTATATTTTTATGGTAAAATAATTCAGCAAACTATATTTTTATCATAAAAAAATAAGCGAGGTACATATTTTGCGTAAAATTTTTTCACTTCTCATTACTGTTTTACTCACAATCGGAATATCAATCGTTCCTGTTTCAGCGCAAAGTTCAAACTTAATAAAAATCGACAAAAACAATATTTCAAATGAAGTTTCAAGTCAACTGTACGGTTTAAATTTAAACAACACTTCTTTTTCTTTAGACGGAGGCTTGGTTTCAAATCTTGTAAACAACAACAGTTTTGAAAACAGTCAAGACGGACTTGCCTCTTGGAAAAATTCGGGACTTGATATTCAAGTTTCAAACGAACTTCCTCTCAACAGTTCAAACAAAAACTACATTTCTGTTTACTGCAAATCAAAAGGTGAATTAACAAACTTAGGCTTTACCGAATTTTACAAAGACAAAACTGCAAAAGAAAGCAAAAAAATCCATAAAACAGCCGATATGGGTTTTAAAGAAAACGAAAAATACGAGTTTTCCTGCTATATCAAAAATATAGATTTTGAAGGCGACTTTTTCGTCGGACTCAATTCAAAACACAACAGCGACAAAACAAAAATTGACATTTCTTCATACAAATCAAATTGGAATAAAATTGAAGCAGTATTAATTTCAAATGCAACGGAAGACGGCGGACTGACATTTGAATTTAACGGCAAAGGTACGATTTTGATTGACTTTGTAAGTCTTGTACCTCAAAGCAGTTACGGTTATGGTATGGGAAATTGGAAATACACTTCTTTAAGAAATGACCTTTACACTGCATTGTCTGAATTATCGCCAAAATTCATCAGATTTTCCACCGATTTCTCTTCGTCAGAAAACAACACGGGCAAACTTCACAGTTGGAAAAACACAATAGGAAAAACTGAAGAAAGAGTACAAACTTCTTCTTTTAACAATTCCGAAAACACTGTCAGCGTCAATTCAAACGCAATGGGGTGCCATGAATTTTTCCAACTTTGCTCCGAACTTTCTGCTGAACCCATACCTGTAATAAACACAGGTGTAATGTGCCAAAATGATGATGAATATAATAAAAATTTAAAAGAATATAAAGACGGTAAAATGAGCGATGAAAAATGGAATGAATATATAAACTCCGTTTCACTCACTCCCGACACACCTGAATTCAACAACTATATTCAAGATATTTTTGATTTAATCGAATATGCAAACGGTGACGCAACAAAGAACTATTGGGGCGCTCTCAGAGCGTCTAACGGACACAGCGAACCGTTTAATTTAAAATACATAGAACTCAGTAACTGCGATTACACAGAAATGAATATTCGAAATTTTGAAGCAATAAATAAAGCAATAAAACAAAAATATCCCGATATACAAATAATTGCTTCTACGGGAAATTCAGTAACAGACAAAGACTATGACAATGTTGTATCTTCCCTTTCCGATTTTGACGGAATTATAAGAAGTGAAAACATTTTTGCAGACGAAAACTTCTTTTATGAAAGCGATAAAAATTACAACCCTTCAAATCCCGTTATTGTGGGCAGATACGGCATAGTATCCGACAAAGACAATCTTCAATACAACTTACAAAAAGCTGTTGCAGAGGCAAGTCTCATTATCAATTCTTTTGAAAAAAACAGCAATGTAATGATGACTGCTCACGAAAGCAGTTTTTCAAAACTCAACGCTCAATCAGACAATTCTTCTCTCGTTTGGTTTAATTCAAATGACATTCTTCTCACTCCCGGTTACTATGTTCAAATGATGTTCGCAAACAACACAGGAAACAAAACAATCACTTCCGATTTCAAACTAAACGAAGAAAAATCAAACAAAGGCATAAGTCAAAGCATTACTATCGACGAAAACACACAGACTATTTATGTAAAACTAATCAATTCAACGGGAAAAAACCAAAAAGTGACTGTTGACGCAAGTGATTTTTCACAAATCAATAAAGTATCAAGCATTAAACTTGAAAATAAATTTAAAACAGCGTCAAACGATTTCGGAAAATCTTGCATTGTACCGACCGAGCAGGAAATTTCACAAAAAGACGGAATATTTGAAGTTGATATGCTTGGTTACAGTGTGAGCGTCATCAGAATTGCTTACAATGACAATAACGGGAAAAATTTCTATTCTATGCCCGATTTTATTCCCGAAGCAAAAAACTATGTTCCTTTGTCGGTAAAAATTTTTATTCCTTCAATTTCAGTCATTGCGATTGCCGTTGTCGGAAGTATAATTTTCTTTTCCAAGAAAAACAAAAAGCACACTAAAAAATCAAAAAATAAAAATAATACAATGATATAATAATGAATTTATCCGTATTAAGCCGGAAATAGCATAATATTGATTATTTTATCATTTAAAGGTATAATATTAACAACTCAAAAAATAAAGGGGGATTTTTTATGAGTTACGACAAAAATGTTTTGTTCAACATCAGTTACGGACTTTACATTCTCAGTGCAAATTCATCAAACGCAGACAACGCTTGTGTTATCAACACTTTGAGCCAAATTACAAGCAGTCCCGATACTGTTTCCGTCACTGTTAATAAAAAGAATTTTACAAATGAAATGATTAAAAAAACAAAAAAATTAAATGTTTCTATTCTCAGTACAGATGCAGATTTTGAACTTATTAAAAGATTTGGATTTCAAAGCGGTCGTGATATAGATAAATTTGTCGGTTTCAAAGATATGTACAGAAGTCAAAACGGCATCTACTTTATAAACAAAGGTGCAAACTCTTTTATAAGCGTAGATATAGATGAAATAATTGATTTTGATACACACAATATGTTTGTCGGTCATATAACGGATACAGCCGTACTTTCCGACAAAGAAAGTTTGACATACTCATACTATCAAAACAATATAAAACCAAAACAAAATGAAAATAAAAAGACGGGGTATGTTTGTACCGTATGCGGATATATTCACGAAAGCGATACTTTGCCTGATGATTTTGTATGTCCTGTCTGCAAACACGGTGCTTCTGCTTTTGTAAAACTTTAAAATTTTAAAGACTGAAAACTGAAATTTGTTTTCAGTCTGCATTTTTTACACAGATTTTACAACTATTTAAAAAAATACGGTTATGTTTAATGTATTCTAAATGAAAGAAAAATATAAAGAGGTGTTTTTGTGGCTTTAATTTACATAGTCGAAGACGATAATTCTATCAGAGACCTTGAAAGTTATGCACTAAAAAATATAGGCTATGAAGTGTGCGGCTTTGAAAAAGGAAAAGAACTTTACAAAGCTCTTGAAGAAAAATTGCCCGACCTTATCATATTGGACATTATGTTGCCTGAAGAAGACGGAATTTCAATACTGAAAAAACTCAGAAAAAGTCAGTCAACAAGTTCACTGCCTATCATGATGGCAACGGCAAAAGATACAGAAATGGACGCAGTAAAAGCACTTGACAACGGTGCAGACGACTATGTTTCAAAGCCATTCGGCGTGATGGAATTTTTGTCGAGAGTAAAAGCACTGCTCAGAAGAAGTGAAAGCAAATCAAACGCTCACAAATGGGTATATGAGCAACTCAATTTAGACGATGAAAAACACCGTGTAACAATAAATGATGAAAAAATCGAACTCACTTTTAAAGAATATGAATTGTTAAAATATTTACTCATAAACAAAGGAATTGTTCTTTCAAGAGAAAAAATTATGGACACAATTTGGGGCTATAATTTTGAAAGCGAGAGCAGAACCGTTGACGCTCATATTCAAACACTCAGAAAAAAACTCGGCCCTATGGGTTCTGTTATTAAAACCGTGAGAAATGTCGGTTATAAACTTGGTGAGTAACAATGAATAAAAAAATATTTCTTAAAGAGTGTGCTTTTTCAATAGGCATTTCTGCAATTTGTTTTGCAATGTTTTCGGCAATACTTTTTTCCGAAAACTCTTTTTCACAAAGCACAGCGATAAAACTCGCAGTTGCATTTTGTATAGTATGTGCCGTTTCGGTATTGTTTTCTGCATATTCATCAAAGAAAATAACAAAAAATGTTGCAGACCAGATAAATGAACTCGGCAACAATTTGAAAAATATAGACAGAAAAAAAATCGACAAAGAGTTTGTACCGTTTGTTGACGCATTGACAAATTACAAAAAAGAACTTGCGAGAGTTGACAAGTTAAAAAAACAGTTTACAGCAAATGTTTCACACGAACTGAAAACTCCTATGACTTCAATAAGCGGATATGCCGAAATGCTTGAAAGCGGAATTGTCAACCCAAACGATGTTCAAAAAATAGGTCACATCATTCACAAAGAATCAAAGCGACTTATAAATATTTCAAACGACATCATCCAACTTTCTCAACTTGAAGACGGCGACCAAACAAGAAGTTACGAAACAGTTGATTTGTATGAAATAGCCGAAGACTGTGTTGCCGCAATCGGTTTTCATGCAGAGAAAAAAAGTATATGCTTAAAAATGGACGGAGAACATATTAAAATCAAAGGCAACAAAGGACTTCTTGCCGAACTGATATATAACCTTGCTGACAATGCCATACGCTACAACAAAGCAGGCGGAAATGTTTGGATAAGTGTAAATGATGAAGACGACAAAGCCGTTTTAAGAGTAAAGGATGACGGTATAGGTATTCCCGAAAAATATCGTCAAAGAATTTTTGAAAGATTTTTCCGTGTTGATAAAAGCCGTTCAAAAGAGACGGGAGGAACGGGACTCGGTCTTGCAATAGTTAAGCACATAGTCCTCTATCACAATGCAGAAATTTCAATCGACTCTAAACTTGGAGAAGGAACAACTTTTAAAATTGTTTTTGACAAAATGGATAAATAAAAAAATGCTTGAAGCAATATTGCTTCAAGCATTTTTTTATGTCAAATCGAAAAGAGAAAAACGAATTACTTTAGATAAATCATTTAAAGATACTTCAACCTGATACCCTATTTTCCCTGCACTGAAAATAATTGTATCAAAATTTTCAGCACTTTTGTCTATCACGGTCGTAAAAAACTTTTTCATACCGATTGGAGAACAGCCTCCGTGAATGTAGCCTGTGAGTTCCAAAAGTTCTTTCGACTTAATCATCTCTATCTTTTTTTCACCTACTGCCGCTGCACCCTTTTTTAAATCAAGTTCTTTTTCAACAGGTACAACAAAAACATAGTTCTTATTTGATTTACCTACGGTAACAAGTGTTTTAAAAACCTGTTTCGGATTTTGTTTCAATACAGACGCAACTTCTGTTCCGCTCAAAGCGTCGGTATTTGCGTAACTGTAACTTTTGTACTTGACTTTTTTACTGTCAAGCACTCTCATAACATTTGTTTTTTCCATAATATCAATATTACCTATAAAAACACAGGGAAGCCGTAACTTCCCTGTTGTTATTATTTATTTCTTATTTTTGTCGTTCTTATTTTCCTTTTTCTTACCTGAAAAAACCTTATTCAAAAGGTATGTTACCAAAACGATAAAACCTAAAACAAGGAAAATACCGACCATACCGATACCCATTACAGGCAAAGTATCTTTCCAAGAATCAACATGAATAGATTGAGCCGCAACAAAGAACGAAGAAATCATTGCTAATAAATTATACATCTGCAATACCTCCTTAAATTAAATCTGCAACAAGTGTAAGGATAAGTCCGCCTGCGATAACAGAAGCGATTTGTCCCGAAACATTGACACTGATAGATTGCATAAGAAGGAAGTTTTGGTTGTCTTCTTTAAGTCCCATTTGGTTAACAACACGACCGCTCATCGGGAAAGCAGATATACCTGCCGCACCAATCATTGGGTTAACCTTTTTGTCTTTTGGAAGAAATACATTGAGAAGTTTTGCAAAGCAAACACCACCGACTGTATCGAAAATGAAAGCAACCAAACCGAGAGCAAGGATAAGAAGTGTCTCGGGCTTCAAGAACTTGTCTGCCTGCATATTGAGTGCAACTGTAATACCGAGAAGAAGTGTAATGAGATTTGCAAGTGCATTTTGTGCTGTTTCCGAAAGTGAATTAAGTACACCGCACTCACGAATAAGGTTACCAAACATAAGGAAACCTACAAGAGCAACCGATTTAGGAGCAACAAGTCCTGCAACAGCAGTTACGATAATCGGGAAAAGAATTTTTGTTGTCTTTGAAACTTCGCCCGGATGATACTGCATTCTGATACGGCGTTCTTTTTTTGTTGTAACAAGTCTGATAAACGGAGGCTGAATGATAGGTACCAAAGCCATATATGAGTAAGCCGCAACCATAATTGGACCTAAATAATCACTTCCGAGTGTATTTGCTACGAAAATTGCAGTAGGACCGTCGGCAGCACCGATAATAGCGATAGAAGCGGCGTCCTTTATATCAAAGAAGAAGCCTGCAATGAAGAATGTCAAGAAAATACCGAACTGAGCGGCAGCACCGAAAAGCATCAGCCACGGGTTTTTAAGAAGAGGACCGAAGTCAATCATTGCACCTATTCCTATGAAAAGAAGAAGCGGGAAGAGTTCGTTTGCTATACCTGCGTTAAACAGTACATTGAGAACCGCCTCGCCTTCTTCGGCAGGAGTGTGTGCAATAGCACCCGACATCGGTAAGTTTGCGAGAATTGTACCAAAGCCCATTGGGAGTAATAATGACGGTTCCATTTCTTTTTTTATCGCAAGATAAATAAGCAAACCGCCGATTACCCACATAAATACCATTCCGATAGTTATGTTTCCGAAATTGGAAAAGAGTTCGGCAAATGTGTTTAAAATGTTTAATTCAATCATTTTAGACCTCCGTTTGTTTAGTTTGTTAAAATATTAATTTTTACAAATTAATACAGCATTTATATTATATATGAACAGAAACTTATGTCAATAATATTTTGAAAATTACTTTGTTAATATTTTACAATATATCAATTTCCGACATAATTTTCTCTGAACATATCCGATATTTTATCTGCAAGCAATTTATTTTTCGGATTATCCAAATTAAAATCTTCTTCAAGTATTTCTTCAGCCGCATTTTTAGTTAATTCTATCATATCAAAATCGGTGAGCATATCGGCTATTTTTAAATCGGGCAAACCGTTTTGTCTTTTTCCGAAGAAGTCACCGGGTCCCCGCATTTTAAGGTCGAGTTTCGCTATTTCAAAACCGTCTGAAGTTTTTTTCATAGCCATCAATCTTTCTTTTGCATTTTCAGTTTTCGAGTCCGAAACCAAAATACAAAACGACTGACTTTTTCCCCGCCCTATTCTTCCTCTGAGTTGGTGCAAAGCAGACAGACCGAATCTTTCTGCGTTTTCAATCAACATTACTGTGGCGTTAGGAACATCTACCCCGACTTCAATTACGGTAGTTGACACAAGAATATCCGTTTTACCGTCTGAAAAATCTTTCATCACTTTTTCTTTATCCTTCGCTTTCATTTTACCGTGAAGAAGTCCTAAAGAATAGTTTTTAAAATCATTTTCACAAAGCGATTCAAAATACTGTTTTGCACTTTTTAACTCGGACTTTTCCTCTTCGTCTTCAACAAGAGGACAGACAATATATGCCTGTTCGCCCCGTGCTATCGCTTTTTTTATAAAATTATAAATTCTTTGATGATATGTGGAATTGACAACATCTGTCCTGATTTTCTGTCTTCCCGGAGGCAGTTCATCAAGAACAGAAATGTCAAGGTCTCCGTAAATCGTAAGTGCCAAAGTTCTCGGAATAGGCGTAGCGCTCATTACAAGAGTATGAACGCACTCTCCTTTCATTGCGAGATTTGCCCTTTGTTCAACACCGAAACGATGTTGTTCGTCGGTTATGACCAAACCGAGATTTTTAAACTCAACATCATTTTGAATTATTGCGTGAGTCCCTACAAGAAGGTCTATCTGACCGTTCATCAAAAATTCTTTAATCTCTCTTTTTTGTTTTGCTTTTGTCGAGCCTGTAAGCAATGCCACTTTAAAACCTGCATCGCTCAAAAGATTTGTAAGCGTTTCATAATGCTGAACGGCAAGTATTTCCGTCGGTGCCATCAGCGCACACTGAAAACCGTTTTTTACGACATCATAGATTACACCCGACGCAACTGCAGTTTTGCCCGAGCCGACATCCCCTTGAATAAGTCTGTTCATTGCAAAACCTTTTTTCATATCCGTCACACAGTCAAAAATGGCATTTTTTTGTGCATTCGTAAGTTCAAACGGCAAAAGTTTAAAATATTCGTTTAAAAAATCTTCTTTCAAAACAATGCCTGTTTTCGACTTTTTTTTGTATTTAAGTTTTGCAAAGCCTAAATTTAACACAAGCAGTTCTTCAAAAATCAACCGTTTTTTAGCCTGTTCTAATTCCGTGTTGCTTTTCGGAAAATGAATTTTATGCATTGCAAAATTCAAATCAACAAGTGAATACTTTTCACGGATTTTATCATCGAGTGTTTCATCAAAGACAATATTTGACAATTCATTTTTTATTATCCTGCCTATCGTTTTTGATGTAAGTTTTTCAGTTGCACGATAAATAGGAGTAATGGCGTCTGCATCTTCAAACCGTTCTATTTGCGGTGAACTCATAGATGCATAAGTAAGTCCGAGTGTAACTTCTCCAAAAAGAATATAGTCCTCATATATTTTAAGTGAATTTGCAAGATATTTATTGTTAAATATTGTAACTTTAATGATTGTTTGACCGTCAGTAAAGTTGCACTTATACAGAGTCAGACCTTTTCTTATTTTATTTTCACTGACAACAGAAATCAAAGTTGCTTTTATTGCGGACTTTTCTCCCATAATTGTCTGTGCAACAGTTTTAAGTTGTGATTTGTCCTGATATGCTCTCGGATAATAGTGAACAAGGGCGTCTGCATTGAAAACGCCCAATTTATTGAATAATTCAGCCCTTTTTTCGCCTACGCCCTTAACATATTGAATATTTTTTAAAAGTTCTGTGTTCATTACTCTACCGAAACTATGAAGTAATAAATCGGCTGACCGCCTTCAATTATTGTAATTTCAGCGTCTGAACCGAGTTCTTCTTTTAATTTTTCTTCAAGTTGCTGTGCCTGTTCTTCCGTTGCACCCTCACCGTATATTATTGTAACAAGTGATTTTTCATCAGTAAACAAAGACATAGTTGTATCATAAGCAACTTTAACAACATCACTGTCATCTATAAATTTTATCTTACCTTCGGCAAGTCCCATAATTTGACCTTGCTTAATGGGCTTTGAATCAAATTCACTGTCTCTTGCCGCAAATGTTACACTGCCTGTGCTGACATTTGAAGCGGCTTCTGTCATCATTTCCTTATTATCTTCTGCTGAACTTTCATCATCAAAAGAAAGCATTGCAGAAATACCCTGCGGAACTGTTTTTGTCGGAAGAACAATGACATTTCTGTCCTCAACAATCGGTACTGTTTGCTGAGCCGCCATAATGATATTTGAATTGTTAGGCAAAACAAATACATTTTTTGCGGGAGTTTTCATTATGGCATTATAAATATCATCTGTTGACGGATTCATAGTCTGACCGCCCGACACAACAACATCTGCTCCGAGGTCTTCAAACAAAGACTTCACGCCGTCGCCTGCACAAACACATACAAAACCAAAATCGTTTTCAGGCTCTGCAATCTTGCTTTCTTCTTCGGCTTTGCTTTCTTCGGAAGCATTTTGATGCTGATAACGCATATTGTCAATTTTAATGTTTATTAATTGTCCGTACTTCAAAGCGTGCTGAATAACATTGCCCGGTTCATTTGAATGAACATGGACTTTAATGATATTTGCATCGTCAACAACTACTACGCAATCGCCGATTGACTCAAGATACGCTCTCAAAGCAAGAGGGTCTTTTTTACAGTTTCTGTCCTTTTCAATCAAAAATTCAGAACAGTATCCAAACTCAATATCGCCGTCTGCATCGCCGACAACTGACTTACTTACACTCTGAACGGGCTTTACTCCGTCTCCATCAATCAGTTGAACTATTGAGCCGTTCTTAAACACACTTTTGATACCCTGAAAAATAAGTAAAAGTCCCTGTCCGCCGGCATCTACAACGCCTGCTTTTTTAAGTACGGGCAACAAATTCGGTGTTTCATCAAGAGCCTTTTGAGCAGCTTCAAGTGCAGTATTGCAAACAGTTTCAATATCTGCTTCAGGATTGCTTTCAACAAGTTCTTCAGCAGACTCTGCCGCTTTTCTTATTACAGTCAAAATTGTACCTTCGGTAGGCTTCATTACAGCCTTATAAGCTGCGTCGCTGCCCGACCTCAAAGCCTTTACGACATCTGTTGCCCCTGCCGCTTCAAGTCCTTTAAAGACTTTTGACATACCTCTGAAAATGAGTGAGAGTATTACGCCCGAGTTTCCTCGTGCGCCTCTCAAAAGAGAAGATGCTGCTGTTTTTGCAGCCTCCGACAAAGTGCAGTTGTCGGGAAGCGTTGCCACATCTCTTGCGGCAGCGCCTATTGTCATACTCATATTTGTACCCGTATCGCCGTCAGGAACAGGAAATATATTCAGTGCGTCAACAGCGGCACGATTGTTTGAAATGTTATTTGATGCGGAAATAATTCCGTCTCTAAACATTGCGCCAGTTATCATTTAAAAGTCCTCCGGGTTAGTTCTTTAATTCATCAACATATACATTCACTGCCTCGACTTTGAGGTCGGTTGCTTCTTCAATTGTATATCTTACTTTATTTACAATACTGCTTACAATGGCATTGATATTTATACCGTATGTTACAGCAATATGCAAATCAATAATGAGCGAATCATTTTCGCTTTTTACGGTAACGCCTTGATTTGTTGTGTCAAAATCATACTTTCCTTTGAGTGCAGAACGAATGGTTTGCACAGGGTTTGAACTAACCATACCGGCAACACCAAAACATGAAGATGCGGCTTTTCCTACAAGTTTTGAAAAATAGTTATTTGTGATTTCAATATAACCGTTTTCTGTTTCTGTTCTTATCATTATATAGCCTCCTTAATATATTTTATGAAAAAATTTCTTTTCTTATTGAATTTTATATTTATCTCATTTTTCAAAATACCATTCCTCGATATTTGAAAAATAATTTTTATAAATTCCCTGCATATCGGCATGAATTGACTTTGAGTAACCGATAACGCCTTTTCTGTAAACAACGGGAACAAACGGAACTGTTTTTGTAAATTCCATAACAAAAGTGCCGATTTCTCCGCCGTTTAAATAGTTTGAATACGCTTGCGCACAAGTTGAATTAATATCTACACCATAATTTACGGCACCGTCTTTTGCAAAAAACGGAAACAAATTCATATCATCCGCAAGTTTTGTTTCGCCTATATAAATATCATAATATCCTTTTGACAAAGCCTCAACATAGTCTGCATACGGCACATTGTAAATTTTAACTTTAAAACCTACGGATTCAAGCGCCGATTTAACAATTGTAGCCATAGCGGATTTTTCAACATTGCCTGAATTCACAAGCAATCTTACAGTTGCTTTTGAAATGTCATACCCGCTTTTTATTATTGCCTGTTTTGCTCCCGTTTCATCATTTTCTTTTGAAAAGATATTTGAAACAGTCGCCAAATCACAGGTCGGGTTGAAAATTGAAGATGCAGGATATGCAAAGCCGTGATATGCGCTTTTTGAAATAGCATCTCTGTTTATGGCAAGAGAAACTGCGTTGCGTATATCGGGCAGACTCATTATATTCCCCGTCGAAGTGTTAAAACCGATAAAAACAAGGTTGTTGATATTTACTGCTTTTATCTGGCTTTTAATCTTCTTGCTTTCAGACGAGTCAAGGCTGAAATATGCATAGTCAATATTGTCTATACTGATACCGTTTGCTATTGACTCTGCCGAAGCGATATTTACAAGGTCAACAACTTTTATATACGGTGAAAAATCCGGTTTATTTTCGTTTTGAACAAGTTGAATTTCATTGTTTGATTTCTTATAAAACGCATATTTACCGCTTCCTATCGGGAGGTCTGTATCGGCTGAAGCGTTTTGCACTATCGGGAAAGTCAAAAGATTTACGGCTTTCGGATTTTGGTACTCAAGCTGAAAAACAACCGTTCCCTGTGACTGTGCATTCGCAGATTTAATACCTAACAAAGTGTTTGCATAATGCACAGAATTTTTAGCCAAATTGAATGACGATACAATATCTGTCGATGTCAATTCACTTCCGTCGGAAAATTTAATTCCCACAGGAAAATTTACAACAAGTTTGTCTTTTGCCGTAAATTCGTAAGATGACGCTATTTGTAAAACAGGCGAAAAACTTTCATCAAGTTTTACAAGCGAATCAAAAACAAGGTCGGCTATAACTATATTGTTTTCAGTTTCCGCTTTATAAGGATTGAGCGAGTCGGACTTTGTGTAACTAATGCGAAGAGATTTATCCGACTTTCCCGTTTCCGATTGATTTGTAACAGAAGTCGTAGTTTCCTTTTCATCTTCATTTTTTGAAGTGCAGGAGGCAAATGTAAAAACCATTGCAACTGCAAGAAAAACTGCAAGTATTTTTTTTGACATTCAGTATCTAATCCTTTTTACACTTATCGTTTTGTAATTTTTTTCGTCGATTTCAAAAATACAGCCTTCACAAACGCAAGGGCCGTCGGGGTTTAAAAATCGTACGGGCAAAGATGTTCTCATCTTTTCTATGGCAAGTTCCGGAGTAACGCCCAGCACACTGTAAAACGGTCCCGTCATGCCCAAGTCTGTGATGTACCCTGTTCCGTTCGGCAATATTTGTTCGTCTGCCGTCTGTATATGTGTATGTGTTCCGTAAACTGCACTGACTTTGCCGTCAAGATAAAAGCCCATTGCTTTTTTTTCGGCTGTCGATTCGGCGTGAAAGTCAACCAAAATGATATTTACACCGTTTTCTTTCAGTTTGTCGATTTCTGCATCGACAACATCGAAAGGGTTATCGTAAATGTCTATATACGACCTGCCTATTAAATTTATCACGCCGACTTTGTTTTTTCCAAAATCAAAAAAGGTACTGCCTCTGCCGGGAGCCGACCTGTGAAAATTTGCCGGTCGTATAATAAACTCATTTTCATCAAGAAAATCGTATATCTCCCGTCTTTTGAGTGCGTGATTTCCAAGAGTTATGATGTCTGCTCCGCTGTCAAAAATGTGCTTTGCAGACTGTGGCAAAATACCGTTTCCTACGGCTGAATTTTCGCCGTTTACAACAACAAGTTTACAGTTGTGTTCTTTTTTTATTTTTGCAAGCGTGTTTCTCAAATGTTCACAACCCTGTTGTGAAACAACATCGCCTATTACTGCAATATTCATTCATTTCTCTTTCTATATATGTGCGTACTAAATACTAAACAATATAAACTATATCGTCTATTAAATAATTATTATACATTATATTTAAACAAATTACAATTAACAAATAATTAATCTTTTAACAAACCGAGTTCGCAAAGTACATCGTTATATATCTCGGGTACGCTGTTTTGGCTTAAAATTTCTTTTATTGTATTCTTTGAATGATTACCTCTTTTAAAAACTGCACAGAAAAGTCTGTAAAACCACGCAGCAGGAACCAATATAGGATTTTTTTCACAAAATCCGTATATACTTTTCAAGTAAGAAACAGACGGAAAAAACAGTTTTTTCAATGCTTTAAGTCTTGTAAAAACAGAAACTCTGTCAGATTTTCCTATACTGTTTTGAAGATAAACTTTACCTGCTTTGCCGCTTTCAAAACCGAAAGTACCTCCTTCAAGGACTATTCGACTCATCTTTTCAAACAATTTTTCATCATCGTTTTTCAACTCATCTTCAATCGGAGTATCAAACCAAACACGGCACATATTGAGCAATGCCGTCGCTGTTTTATATAGGTTTAACTTTTTGAGTATTTCAAAAGCCTTTTTCTTTTCTTCAGCATTTAAGCAACCGTAAAGCACATCTATGTCCATAAACATTCGTACACCTGCTCCGCCTTGAGCCAAATGTTTCGCCAAATGACTGACAACATAGGCAAAATGAAAATACTTTAAAGGAAAATATGAAAAGCCGTTTGCAGTTTCACAATATTCAAATATACTTTTATCATCGGGAATTTTAGACTTTATTTTTGAATGAAGTTCAATTTCCTGTGAGTTTTTCACAAAAACAGAAACATCGCTTCTTTTAAGCACTTTTTTAAAATTGTTATTCTCAAAAACCTTTTCAGCCGTTTCAAAATCATCTGCTTTTACATAAATATCTATATCTCCGCTTGTTCTCAATTCCGGTTGAGGATACAATTCTTTTATCGCCGTACCTTTTATGAAAATATGACGAATTTCACTTTTTGATAAAATTTCAGAAATATCATTTACCATTTCTTTCTTTATTTCATATTCTTGAACAGTTTTACATAAAACCTGCTTTGAATAAGAAATAAATTCTTCAGAAAGAAACGATTTGTCCGAAAAATTTAAAATCTGCGATACAATAATTCCGCTGACGCTGTGCTTTTGCGAAAGTTCAAATATATTTTTCCATTCATAATTTTTGCATTGTTCACAGTCGGTATTTAATTGTCTGAGAAAGTTTTTGATTAAACAGATGAACTGTAATTCACATTCGGTCATAAGTAATTTATTTCCTTTATCATTCTAAACGCCAATCGACAGGCTCGTCAAGCAACTCATTTGTTTTTGAAAAATGTCTGCACCCGAAAAAGCCATTGTAAGCCGAAAGAGGACTCGGATGTGCAGCCGTCAAAATGTGATGATTTTTATTTGTAATTAAACTTGCCTTACTCTTTGCAAAATTTCCCCAAAGCAAAAATACGATTGGTTTTTCTCTTTCGTTGAGTAATTCTATTATTCTGTCCGTGAAAATTTCCCAGCCTATTCCCCTATGGCTTGCGGCAGCGCCTCCTCTTACCGACAAAACCGTGTTCAATAAAAGCACGCCGTTTTTCGCCCACGGCGTCAAATCTCCGCTTTTTGGTATCGGATAGCCGAGATCGTCGTGATATTCTTTAAAAATATTCACAAGCGACGGAGGAGATTTTACTCCGTCTTTTACGGAAAAAGACAACCCGTGTGCCTGATTTGGACCGTGATACGGGTCTTGTCCCAAAATAACTGCTTTAACCTCGTTGTAATCCGTAATTTTCATAGCATTAAAAATATCGTGCATATCGGGATAAATCGGATAGTTGGGGTTTGCGTATTCCGATTTTAAAAAATCGTGTATTTTTTTATAATACTCTTTTTCAAACTCGCCTTTTAAAAGATTGTCCCACTCATTTTCAAAATGTACCATAAAAATTCCCCTTTCATTCAACATAATTGTAACATTACAAACCGTCGTATTCAAGATTTTTGTAAACTTTTAAACGGATAAAGATAATAAACATAAATTACAAACTTGAATTTTTCTTCAGTTCATTGTAATATATAAAAAAATCACAGAGAGGTACAGATATGTTAACAGGACTTTCAGCGGGTATGCTTTGGGGACTCGATACCGTAATTTTAAGCATAGCACTCGGCAAATCGGGATTTTGCTCAACAGCTCAGGCAATCGCACTTGCACCTTTTGTCAGCACTTTTTTTCACGACCTTTTTTCATCGTTTTGGATGATTATATATACAAGCATACGAAAACAATGGAAAAATGTTCTCCACGCTCTGAAAACAAAAAGCGGTAAATTCATCATACTCGGTGCAGTTTTGGGCGGCCCCATCGGAATGTCGGGCTATGTTGCGGCAATAAACTATATAGGTCCTGCATATACGGCAATCATCACTGCCGTTTATCCTGCCGTCGGAGCACTTTTTGCAAGAATTTTTCTCAAAGAAAAAATGAAATGGTATCAAATGATTTCACTTGCTGTCAGCATTTTGGGAGTAATTGCTCTCGGGTACACACCGGGAGGAAGCAATGAAGTGAAAAATCTCTATTTAGGTTTCGGATGCGCTCTTTTAAGTGTAATCGGCTGGTCATCAGAAGCAGTAATCTGTGCATACGGAATGAAAGACCCCGACATCAGCAACGAACACGCTTTGCAAATTCGTCAACTCGTGTCGGCACTTACATACGGCTTTATTATCATTCCCGTATTAAAAGGTATCGGCTTTGTTGCAAATATGTTTATATCACAGGAAACAGGCATCATTCTTATATCTGCACTTTTCGGCACTGCATCATACCTTTGCTATTACAAGACAATAGGAAAAATCGGTGCTTCAAAAGCTATGGCTTTAAACATCACTTATTCGGCGTGGTCAATAGTATTTGCAATTGTTCTTCTTCACACTCTTCCCGACCTGAAAAGCGTAGTATGTTGTATTGTAATCGTAGTTGCATCAATAATTACAGGTTCTGATATAAAAACAATTTTTCAAAAGAAAAAGAAGGTGATTAAATGATTTTTGACAAAATGGAAAATGCGAAAGATTATTTTGAAGAATATCCTCAAATGAAACTCGTATATGAATTTTCAAAAAAAGCAGATGAAGAAAAACTTGCCGACGGTACTTATGAAATAGACGGCAAAAAACTTTTTGCGACAATTCAAAGTTATAAAACAAAAAAACAAACGCCTGAAATGATGTTTGAGGCACACAAAAAATATATAGATGTTCAGTATATCGTACAGGGAATTGAAAAAATACGATGGGCAAAACTTCAGAATGTATCTCTTGTCAAAGAAGAATACAGCAGTGGTAAAGACATTGCTTTTTATGAAGGAAATGCACAATTTGACTTTACTCTTACAAAAGGGACATTTTTGTTTTTAACTCCGAATGATGCTCACCTTCCCGGAATATCAGCCGAAAAAGATGTTTTCGCAAGAAAAATAGTCTTTAAAATTGCAGTATAAACAAAAAATGCAAAACACATAAAAATATAAAACTCCTGTTGTTGAAATTACAACAGGAGTTTTTATTTTGCAAAACATTTATCTTAAAAAACACTTTAAAGCAAGTCTTATTTTTTTGTAAAATTGCTTTTTCTATATGCAGACGGAGAGATATTTTTGTACTTTGCAAAAGTTTTGGAAAAATAACTCATATCATTAAAACCGCAACTAAGTGCAATATCGGTAACGGAATTGTCAGTCAAAACAAGCATTTCGCAAGCCTGCTCAACTCTGTAATAGTTCAAATAGTCAATAGGAGTTTTCCCCGTCATACCCGAAAAAGCACGACAAAAGTATCTCGGTGCCATACCTGCAACTTCTGCAAGTTCGCTCAATGAAACAGAGTTTTCATAGTTATCTCTGATATATGTAAGCACATTTTTAAGTCGCAAAACTTGACTTTTGTTTTTTGACACCAAGTCGTTTTCATTTCTGAATACAAGCAGACTTCCCATAAACTGCCAAAGCAATCCTATCGTTGTAAGCTGGTATCCCTCGTTCTCACTGTTCATAGCACTGAATATTTTTTCTGCTATTTCAGCCTGAACACTGCCCGAATGAAAAACACCCGTGAAACCGTTTGCATTTGAAGAAAATTCAGCAATACTTTTCATACAAACAGGAGAATTTTGCATAAGCGTACCCAAATCAAAATCAACGCACTCGTACCTGCAATCAATCGGCTCTCCCCCGTGAACAACGCCTTCGCCTATCCAAGCACAATCGCCCTCATTTAACAAGTATTTTTTTCCGTCGAAAGACGCTTCAAAACTACCTTTTTTCACAAAAATAATTTCATATTCTATATGCCAATGAAACGGCATTTGATAATTTGGAGCATTTTCATCAACAACATAAAGCGCTATCGGGAAATCAAAAGTTCCGTGCTTTTTATTTTCGTAAAGTTTACTATAATTCATAATTTTCTCCAAAAGTGAATATTGTCATAATATATATCATATATTCAACAAGCATACTGTTTAACAATGTAATATAATACAATTAAAGTAACATACTTTGAAAACAATGTCAATAAATAACAGATATTAAAACAACGGAAGAAAGGACACTTAATATGCAAAACATTGACGAAATCAAAGAACAAATTTGCGATGTTTGTCACAAAATGTGGCAACTCGGCTGGGTTGCGGCAAACGACGGAAATGTCAGCGCAAGACTTGACGACGGCAGAATTATTGCAACTCCGACGGGAATAAGCAAATCATTTATCACTCCCGAAAAACTTGTCATTCTTGACAAAGAAGGAAATGTTTTAGAAGCACAAGACGGATACCGTCCGTCAAGTGAAATCAAGATGCATCTTCGTTGCTATGACAAAAGAGACGATGTAATGAGCGTTATACACGCACACCCACCGGGAGCAACAGGCTTTGCAGTAGCACACAAAGCTATGGATATGTACAATATGATTGAAGATGTTGCCGTTATAGGCTCTGTACCTCTCACACCTTACGGTACTCCTTCAACGGTTGAAGTACCGAACGCTATTGAACCGTACTTGGAAGAGCACGATGTAATGTTGCTCGAAAATCACGGTGCTTTGGCAGTCGGAAGCGATGTTATCACTGCATTTTACAGAATGGAAAGTTTGGAACTCTGGGCAAAAATCACAATCAACGCAGTTATTCTCGGAGGAAGCCACGACATAAGTAAAGAAAATGTACAAAAACTAATCGACCTCAGAGGTTACTATAAGGTTACGGGAAGACATCCGGGACACAAAGTTTTCAATCCCGACGATGATATTCTCCACAAAAAAGACTGATTTTAAAAACACGAGGTATCTATATGTTAAAAAACATACCAAATATCATATCTCCCGAATTGCTCAAAGCACTTTGTGAAATGGGACACGGCGACGAACTTGTAATCGCCGACGGAAATTTTCCGTGCCACACAATAGGCAAAAATTCAAAAGTAGTCCGTCTTGACGGACACGGCGTACCCGAAATACTCGACGCCGTATTACAATTATTACCGCTTGACACATACACAGAAAAACCCGTCGGTTTAATGGAAGTAGTGAAAGGCGACGACTGCGGTACTCCTTCAATTTGGAACGAATACAAAAAGATTTTGTCTAAATACGAGCCAAACAACAGTGAAATCGAATATATAGAAAGATTTGATTTTTACGAAAGAGCAAAAAAGTCATACTTAATCATTGCAACAGGTGAAAAAGCAATCTATGCAAATATTTTGCTAAAAAAAGGTGTGGTTAAATGAAAACGGTTTTAGCATTTGACTTCGGTGCATCAAGCGGAAGAGCCATCAAAGCAGTTTTTGACGGAGAAAAAATAAAATACAACGAAATTCATCGTTTTGAAAACATTTCTCTTGAAATCAACGGTCATATTCATCATGATACAAAAATGATTTTAAATGAAATCAAAACTGCAATAGAAAAAGCAGGAAAAATCGACTCTCTCGCTTTTGACACTTGGGGCGTTGACTATGGTTTGTTGGACAAAAACGGAAATTTAATCAACGAGCCTTATCATTACAGAGATTCCAGAACAAACGGAGTTTTAAAAAAGGCATACAAAGTTATTCCTGCAAACGAACTTTATAAAAAAACGGGCAATCAAATAATGAATATCAACACGCTTTTTCAGTTTTTATGCGATGAAAACCTGAAAAATGCAGAAACAGTTTTGTTTATGCCCGACCTTTTTGCATATTTTTTAACGGGAAACAAGCGTTGTGAAAAAAGCATAGCGTCAACTTCTCAAATGCTCGACCCGACAACACAAACTTGGAACAATGACATTTTTAATGCATTTGACATAGATAAAAATATTTTTCCGACAGTTTGTGAAAGTGGTTGTGAAAACGGTTTTTACAACGATATTAAAGTCATTACAATAGCAGGACACGACACTCAATGTGCCGTTGCATCTATGCCCTGTCAAAGTGAAAATGCGGCATTTTTATCCTGTGGAACATGGTCTTTGATTGGTTGTGAAATCGACAAACCTGTTTTGACAGAAAAGAGCAACGAACTTGAGTTGTCAAACGAACTCGGAGCAAACGGAAAAATCAACTATCTTAAAAATATCAGTGGTTTGTGGCTCATTCAGGAAACACGCAGAGATTTGGCAAAAACAGACAGAAAGTACAGTTACAATGAACTTGAAACATTTGCAAGACAAAGCGAGCCTTTCAAATGTTTCATTGACCCCGACGATGAAATGCTTTCCGAACACGGCGACTTGCCAAACAAAATCAAAAAATACTGTGAAAAAACAAATCAATATATACCGAAAACAATCGGAGAAATCGTGCGTTGCATATACGAAAGCCTTGCATTGAAATATCGTTTTGCACTTGAACAAATATCAAGTTGTACAAACAAAACTTTTGATGTTTTACACTTACTCGGAGGCGGTACAAAAGACGGATTTTTATGCGAATTGACGGCTGACAGTATAAATATGCCCGTTATCGCAGGTCCGACAGAAGCAACTGCACTCGGAAATATCATTCTTCAACTTATAGGTCTCGGAGAAATAAAAAATGTTGAAGAAGGAAGAAAAATCATTCAAAAAACCGAAATCTTAAAACATTTTAAACCTCATCACAACAGTGAATGGGATTTGGCATACGAAAGATTTGTAAAAATCATCGGCAAAAACAATTAATTTAAAACATATAAAATCATTAAATCAAATTATAAAATACGGAGGAAAAACTATGTTGTACCCAAAAATCGGTATAAGACCTGTTATTGACGGCAGATGGGGCGGAGTTCGTGAAAGCCTTGAAAATCAAACAACAAGCATGGCAAAGGCAGCAGCAGAACTCATTGAAAGCACACTGAAATATCCTGACGGAACACCTGTTCAGTGCGTAATCAGCGATACTACAATCGGAGGCGGTGCAGAAGCCGCAAAATGTGCAAGACAATTTTCAGTAGAAAATGTTGTTGCTACTTTAACTGTTACACCTTGCTGGTGCTATGGTTCAGAAACATTTGATATGGACCCACAGACAATCAAAGCCGTTTGGGGATTTAACGGCACCGAAAGACCGGGGGCTGTTTACTTAGCGGCTGTTATGGCTGCTTATGCACAAAAAGGACTTCCTGCATTTTCAATTTACGGAAAAAATGTGCAGGATATGAATGATACAAGTATTCCCGAAGATGTTGCAGAAAAGATTTTGAAATTTGCCAAAGCATCAGTTGCAGTAGGCTGGATGAAAAACAAAGCCTATGTAAATATCGGCGGAGTTGCTATGGGTATCGCAGGCAGTTACTGTAATGCCGATATGTTCCAAAAATATTTCGGAATACGCGCTGAATGGGTTGATATGACCGAAATTTTACGCAGAATTAAACTTGATGTTTTTGATAAAGACGAATATGAAAAAGCGTATAAATGGGTTAAAGAAAACTGCAAAGAAGGATTTGACCTAAATGCAGGAAAAGACTTCCCTGAAATTATCAAGCGTTCAAAAGTTGTAAACCCCGACGATGATTGGGAATTCATAGTTAAAATGACAATCATCATCCGTGACATTCTATACGGAAACAGTAAGTTGGACGAACTCGGATGGCACGAGGAAGCTCTCGGCAAAAATGCAATAGCGGGAGGTTTTCAAGGTCAAAGAAACTGGACAGACTGGTTGCCAAACGCAGACTTTACAGAGTCAATTATGGCCTCTACTTTCGATTGGAACGGCACAAAATCTCCTACTCCTTTTGCAACTGAAAACGACACGTTAAACGGTGTTGCAATGATGCTCGGAACGCTCGTTTCAGGCTCTGCTCCGTGTTTCCACGATGTTCGTACATATTGGAGCCCCGAAGCATGTGAGAGAGTTACAGGCATAAAACCTGACGGTGTTGCAAAAGACGGATTTATCCACCTTATCAACTCGGGTGCAACGGCACTTGACGGCAGCGGTGCTTCTAAAGATACAGACGGAAACGGTTGTATGAAACCGTTTTGGGAAATGACAAACGATGATATTAAAGCATGTCTTAATGCAACAGATTGGTGCAGAGCAAACTATGAATATTTCCGTGGCGGCGGTTTTTCAAGTCATTTCCGTTGCAATGCCGAAATGCCTGTTACAATGCTTCGTGTAAATGTTATTGACGGCATCGGCCCTGTTCTTCAAATTGCAGAAGGCTACACTGCAAAACTTCCGGATGAAATACACAACACCATCGACAAGCGTACAGACCCGTCTTGGCCGACAACATGGTTTGTTCCTGTATTAACAGGAGAAGGTGCTTTCAAAGATGTTTACAGCGTAATGGCTAATTGGGGTGCAAATCACGGTGTAACTGTTTACGGTCATGTGGGTGCAGACCTAATCACATTGGCTTCAATGCTTCGCATTCCTGTAAATATGCACAATGTTGATAATGATAAAATCTTCAGACCTCACGCTTGGTCAGCTTTCGGAACAGAAGACGCTCAGTCGGCAGACTATCGTGCTTGTGCAACATACGGTCCTATCTATAAATAAAATAATTTTGATTACACTAAAATCAATAAAAATCAGCAAATATTTTAATAAAACCGAGTGGCTGAAAAGTCGCTCGGTTTATTTTTTCAATTAAGTTTTATTTATTTTTAAATAAATGTTGACAGAGAACTTTTTTTGTGATACTATATTTCAGCAAAGTAAATAGCGGTATAGTGTAACGGTAACACTCCGGACTCTGACTCCGTCATTTAAGGTTCGAATCCTTATACCGCTGCCAAAGAAGAAACAAGTACCAAACGGTGCTTGTTTTTTTGTTTCTTTGTAAAAAGGATTCGAAGAATCCTTTAGCCGAGCAATGCGAAGCATTGCGAACGCCAAGGTTCCGCATACACAGTATGCAGGTTCTTATACCGCTGCCAAAAAAGGCTTGAAATCAAATGATTTCAAGCCTTTTCTTTATCTTTCCTATTTGAATGTATATGTAATTGGCGTCTCTCATCATCTTAACATCTCCAGCATCGTTTTTCGGCATTATGCATAAAATTTACAATATTTGTTGATATATTATACACATTATGCTAAGATGATATTGTTAGAACCTATAAACAAAACTATATAAAAAAACACAATGACATCATAAGGGTGATAAAAATGAAAACTTTACTGAAAAACGCAAAAATATATGATGGTTCCGGTTCTGATGCATTTGAGGGCGACATTCTTGTCGAAAATGACAAAATTGCTAAGGTTTGCGAAAAAATCGAGACAGAATGTGACAGGGTAATAGATTTAAACGGCAAATCTATTGCACCCGGTTTTATTGATGCACACTCACACAATGACTGGTTTGCAATTAAGAATAATCCACTACCCTATTTTGAGCCATTTATTAGGCAAGGCTTAACCACATTTGTTTCGGGTAACTGTGGAATTTCTACCATTGGATTTGAAAAAGATTGCAAGCACATCGACAAAATGGGAGGCGGATTGTTTTTCTTTAATGATACAACAGGCAAATACGGAACTGTTCAAGAATATTTCAATTCAATAGACAACAATTCCCCCTGCAATATTGTTGAACTTGTAGGTCATTGTTCTGCAAGAGCGGCCATAACAGGATATGAAAACAGAAAACTTACGCCAAGCGAAGAACAACAAATGCTTGCTATTATTGAAAAAGCCTTGCAGCAAGGTGCAGCAGGTGTTTCACTTGGTCTTATGTATGAGCCGGGACTTTATGCCGATACTGACGAGTTAAAAAAGATTGTTGAACTTTGCGTAAAATACAACAAGCCATTAACTGTTCATCCAAGAGCAAATTCTGCCGTATCAATGTCGTATCCCGAACTTTTTGGCAGGTCTCATCTTTTGCGTGCTGTTGATGAACTTGTAACCATTTCAAAGGGCACAAATCTTAAACTTCAGTATTCTCATGCTATTTTTGTCGGCAAAACATCGTTTAAAGACAAGGATGAATTTGTTCAAATTATCAACAAACTTCGCAACGAGGGTGTTGATGCAAAATTTGATATTTATGACGAATGTCTCGGTGTATCTGTTATTACTGTTATACTTCCTTCATGGTATCAAGGTATGTCGCAAGAGGAAAGAAAGAAGCCATTTAATAAGCTGAAATTATCACTTCTTATCAAAGCTACAAGCCTGCTTCTTGGCTTTGGATTTAACGATATTGAGATTGCATACATAGGCAAAGGATATGAAAAATACGAGGGAAAAACAGTTCACCAAATTGCAAAAGAAGAAGGAATGAAAGACCTTGATGCATACCTTATGCTTTGCGAAAAAAGTAACTTCCAAGGCAGAGTTAATATGGGACCATACTCAACACCTGAAATCATCAAAGAATTTGAACATAACAAGAACTGTCTTTATATGACTGACGCATGGGTTGAGGAACACGGTATCCAAAACCCTGCAATTTATGACTGTTTTCCTAAATTCCTTCGTGATTCTCTCAACGGTACAGGCGACACATTGCCAAACACAATTAATCGTATGACAGGTGCAACGGCAGACAGATTTATGATTAAAAACAGAGGATATATTAAAGAAGGATATTATGCTGATTTAACTGTTTTTGATGAAAACAAAATTAAAAATGCCGTTCCTGACCAAACCCGTTCTTTCGGTATTGAAAAGGTATTTATTAACGGCAACCTTGTGCTTGACGACGGAAACATAAACAGTGAACTACTTAAAACATCCGGTAAGGCCATACCTATCGAGTAATTAAGCAGATAAATATCAATTAAAAATTCAAATTCTAAAAAGCAACATAAAAAAATTGCGAATCTCTGACACCGTCATTTAAACTTATACATCTCTGCAAAAAGGCTTGAAATCAAATGATTTCAAGCCTTTTTATAATTAATTTTATATGTCATATTCTTCATTTCAAACAATATATATGATATATGCAAAAACTCATCAAACGATTTACTAATTTGCAATAAATTCCACACACAAAAAGTCTTATAAACCTTGAATACAGTCAACTTTTCGCCGTAATGTTGTTGCCTATGTTTTAAAAACATTTTCCAATTTATATAATTGACGATTATCATAAAAAAATGTATACTGTACTAAGACAAGGAGACAGATACAATGGATTTTGAAAATTATTTTCCAGTATGGAATAAATTGAACAAATCACAACAAGACCTTATTTTAAATAGTTTAATTACCCGAAAAGTCAAAAAAGGTACTATCATTCATAACGGTGCTTTAGACTGCACCGGTCTGTTACTGGTTAAACTCGGACAACTTCGGGCTTATATTCTTTCAGACGAAGGAAGAGAGATTACAATTTACCGTCTGTTTGATATGGATATGTGTCTTTTCTCTGCCTCCTGTATGATGCGCTCCGTTGAATTTGAAATAACCATAAAAGCCGAAAAAGACAGCGAACTTTGGATTATTCCGACAGAAGTTTATAAAAGTATTATGAATGAATCCACTCCTGTAGCAAACTATACAAACGAGTTAATGGCCACACGTTTTTCAGATGTCATGTGGCTGATTGAACAAATTATGTGGAAAAGTCTGGATAAGCGTGTTGCTTCATTTCTTTTAGAAGAAACATCTATTGAAGGTACAAACGAACTGAATATTACCCATGAAATCATTGCAAACCACCTTGGTTCGCATCGTGAGGTTATTACTCGTATGCTCCGTTACTTTCAGGAAGAAGGTCTTGTTAAACTATCCCGTGGTAAAGTAACAATCATAGACGAGAAAAGACTCAAATCACTTTAAAAAACATATACCATAGAAAAAGGAAAAACAATTATGAAACATTATCTTAATACCTCATTATTTTATGCTATTCTCGCCATGGTGGGAGGCGTGTTCTATCGTGAATTCACAAAATTCAACAATTTCACAGGCAAAACCACCCTTTCTGTAGTACATACACATTATTTTCTTTTAGGAATGCTGTTTTTTCTTGTATTGCTTTTGTTAGAAAAGAATTTTTCTTTCAATAAAAGCAACACAAAACGGGTGTTAACATTCTATCACATAGGTCTAAACCTTACTGTTATTATGATGATTGTTCGTGGTGTGACTCAAGTACTTGAAACGACAATTTCTTCCGGTTTGAACGCAGCTATATCGGGTATGGCAGGTATCGGACACATACTAATTGCAATCAGCCTGATTTTGATTATTCTGCAAGTTAAAAACAGTATCTCCAAACAACAGTGAAAAATTTTTGCTGAATGATTTTCAAAAAGTTCCCTTATTGTCAAACGATAAGGGAACTTTTTTTAACATAAAAGATATAAAAATATCGCAATAATTTTTATTTATCCATCCCGCATGCATAAGCTCTTGTAATCAACTCACGCTCATTTACTACTGAATCATAAAATCGAAATCCACCTGAAAAATTGTAGGTATCAAATCCATTACCTTCAAGAATACGACTTGCAATATAGCTGCGCAAACCACTTTGACATATCAAATATACAGGCTTATTCTTCTCAATTTCTTCAAGCCTTTCCCGAAGTTCATCCACAGGAATGTTCTTAAATCCATCAATATGACCACTGTTAAATTCTTCTGATGTTCTTACATCCAACATTGTAACATTTTTATCATTGAAAAGAGTATCTATATCTCTTATATGCCACTGCTTCAAAAAACCTTTTTCTATATTATCAACCATAAATCCCACCATATTAACAGGATCTTTAGCCGAAGAGTACGGTGGTGCATAAGCAAGGTCTAAATCTTTCAACTGTGTCGCTTTCATACCTGTATGAATGGCTGTTGCAAGCACATCAATTCGTTTATCAACACCATCGTATCCAATAATCTGAGTGCCAAGCAAGCGATATGTTTTCTTTTCAAAAACCACTTTTACAGTCATCACTTTACCGTTCGGATAATAACCTGCGTGACTCATAGGTGAAAGAATTACAGTATCTACATTTAATCCTGCCTCACGGGCATGACTTTCATTAATACCCGTAGTAGCTGCAGTCATATCAAAAATTTTTATTACAGAACTTCCTTGACTGCCCAAATAACGACTGTCGCCACCGCATATATTATCAGCAATTATTCTGCCCTGTTTATTTGCAGGACCTGCCAAGGAAATCAACATATCATTACCTGTAACATAGTGTTTTACCTGAACTGCATCACCCGCAGCATATATGTCGGGTACCGATGTTTCCATTCTATCATTAACTACAATACTGCCTTTAATTCCAAGTTTTAAACCTGCTTTCTTTGCTAAAGCAGTATCAGGAATGACACCGATTGCTAAAACCACCATATCTGCATGTATAGATGGACTGTTTTTCAAGAGTACATCTACACCACCATGCTTTTCTTCAAATCCATCTACAGTATAACCCAATTTCAATTTTATTCCATGTTTTCTCATTTTACTGTGAATTATAGATGCCATATCAAAATCAAATGGCGTCATTAGTTGTTTAGAAGACTGTACTATTGTTACATCCATGCCGAGTTCACGCAGATTTTCTGCCATCTCGAGTCCAATAAAACCTCCACCTGCCAATACGACAGATTTAGGGTGATTCTTATTGATATATTCCTTTATTCTGAATGTATCTTCCACAGTACGCAGTGTAAAAAGTTTATCAATACCTATTCCTGACATTCGAGGTTGAGCAGGCTTTGCACCGGGAGAAAGAACCAACTTATCATAATTTTCTTGAAAAACTTCACCGCTTTTCAAATTCATAACAGAAACCTTTTTGATTTCAGGGTGTATATCAATAACTTCATGATGAACTTTTACATCAACACGAAAGCGGGAATTAAATCCTTCAGGAGTCTGTAAGGTCAGTTCTTCCGAATCGGTAATCACATCGCCAATATAGTACGGAAGTCCGCAATTTGCATAGGAAATATATCCCGAACGCTCAAATATAATGATTTCTGCCTGTTCATCCAATCTTCGTATTCTTGCTGCGGTTGTAGCTCCACCTGCCACACCGCCTACGATTACAATTTTCATCTTATCTATCCACCTTTCCCGAATATGAAGCAATACCGCCGATATTATTTACATTCGTATATCCCATATTTCGCAACATACCGATTGCTTGACGGCTGCGAGCTCCGGAATAGCAATATACAAATAGTGGAATGTCTTTATTTTTTACTATCTCAGTTACTTTTCCAAGTTGTTGCAAAGATACATTTTTACTTTCGGGAATATGACCTTCACGGTACTCCTGCGGAGTGCGAACATCAAGTAAAACAGCATTAGAAGTAACTTTATATTCTTCTAATCCTTTATTGATATTTATCGGTTTAAAAAAATCAAAGAAACTCATAGATATACCTCATTAAAGCATCTCAAGAATTGCATTTTTCGGTCTTGCCCCCGACATCTGCTGAACTATCTTTCCGTTCTTTATAAGCACCATAGTCGGAATACTCACAATTCCAAACATACTTGCCAATTCAGGTTGTTCATCCACATTGACCTTTCCCACTTTAATATCTGAGCGTTCATTGGCAATCTCTTCTACGATGGGAACCATCATACGACAAGGTCCGCACCATGAAGCCCAAAAGTCCAAAAGAACGGGTTTATCTGAATTGATTACTTCGTTTTGAAAATTATTTTTATTAATGTTAATAGCAGACATTTTAAAGTCCTCCTTGTTTTTTGTGACTTTATTATAACCAAAAAATAATTTTTATTCCGTGATGACATCACCAAGTCATTCTTATGTCAATTCAAAAAAGTCAGTATGACCGTAAACCAAAGTACCAAATTTTCTAAAGTAATTATTATTAAATACAAAGTCAAGTTTTCCAAAAGGTAAGAACTCTTTTTGTAACTATACAGATGATTTTTATTTACATATTTTTGCTTTAATGTTAAAATATGAGTGTATAGTTATAAAGAAAAACAGTTTATAACATCGCAAAAAAATCTGTCGCCAAAATCTAAAACTATATTATTGATATTTATTTTACAAATATTATTACAATCAAGGAGATAACTATGGCAAGTCACCTTTCAGATGTTGGATTTGATTTTAAAGAAGAAAATTTCTATGATGATTTTTTAGAAATGCTTGACGAAAATATGCACAATACATCTACAGAAATTTCTATGAACGGGAAAGACTATGTTGTTGTTTTTGTTGATTCAGATATAGAATTTTGGTTACCTATTGGCCCTGATAGAACCATTGACCCTATGGAATTTGAACTGCACTACAATACTCATAAATGGATTGAAGTTGTCAAACCGTATTGGGTTACTTTGAAAAACAATGATACTCAAGGAATTATAAGAATTTGGGACAAGAATGAAAGTTATCCGATAAATATAAACATTCCTAATGCATTTATGGTACCCGAGCTTTTTGATGATAAATTATTTACTAGTCAGATTGCTTGTTTTGCTGAATCATTTGAACATTTTAAAACAGAAGATGAATTTAATAAAAAGTACAAAGATTTTATGCCTAAATCATTTATTCCTACAGGACAGTTCAACTTAAATAAAGAAAATGATGGAGAATACCCAAGAGCCTGGATAAACGGCAGCATAAAAACTATTCAACTCAAAACAAATTCATACACAAAAAAACAATATTATCATATTGTTATTGAAAGTTATAATATGGATTTTGATATATTGTTGGATGCAGCAAGTGTTGACTCAGAACTGTGTGTCGGTGATATTCTTTCTGTTAACGCTTGGCTTACGGGCAAATTGAGAAACAGATATTACGGAGACAGTCACGGATATATAAAAAGAAAAAAGATAGGAAACTCATCTCTTAATACGCTAAATGATTTGTACAACATTCTTCGTGAATGCTGGTGTAAAGAAACTGCGTATCCGTCCTGTCAAAAGGATTGGTTGCCTAACGACTCCTCTTACGGACAGTGTGCCGTAACGGCAATGCTTGCTTATGATATGTTTGGTGGCACAATACATCGCATTCATGTTAATGGAGGCGGTACACATTATTTTAATAAAATTGATGGTCATTACATAGATCTCACATCCGAGCAGTTTGATTTGTACAATATTCCTGTTTTATATGAGCCTAACGAGAAAATTGATAGAAAATATTGTGGTAGAAATGCAAATACACAAAAGCGATATGAACTGCTTATAAAACGCATTTTTGAAAAAATAAATCATAAATACTAAGTAAAAATATTTTAATAAATGACTAAAAATTTAATTTTTTCTTTATTACAAAAAAGCACGGTACAAATTTGTACCGTGCTTTTATTCATATAAACTTATCAAGTTCACGCTCGACATTTGCCATTTTTTTAACTTTCGGGTTATCAAAAACTTTACCTTTTGCGACAACCATACTGATATTTCTCAATGCATGCAAATCATCGAGAGGATTTTTTTCAGTAACAACAAAGTCGGCACACTTACCTTTTTCTATTGAGCCTGTAACATCGTCTATCTGTGCTATCTCTGCATTACCAAGCGTTGCACAATAAAGAGCAAAAGCATTTGAGACACCACAATATTTTTTAAAGTAAACAAGTTCTCTCCACATATCATAGTGTGTAATGTACGGACAACCCGTATCTGTACCCAAACCGACGGGAATACCGTTTTTGATGCACTCTTTAGCGCAGTTTATAATTCCCTGAAATACAATATTTCCGTTATACTGTTCAGTTTCTGTTGTATTGTTAATTTCTCTGTCAAACAATGCATACGGCAGTGCAGGAGAAATAGTTGTTATATGACTTGCACCGTGTTGTTTAAACAGTTCAATCATTTCATCGTCAGGCTGAGCACCGTGTTCTATCGTATCAACACCGTTTTCAAGTGCAACTTTAACACCCTGCGGACTTTCAACATGAGCAGCAACTTTTAAACCGAGTTTATGTGCTTCATCACAAGCGGCTTTTACAAACTCGGCAGGCATTTTAAGTTCGCCCGGTTCGCCTTTTACTTTTGCGTCAAGAACTCCGCCCGTAATCATCAATTTAATAATATCGGGGTTATCTTTAGCAATTATATCGACATAATTTTTTGCATCTTCGGCACTTTCTGCAATATAAGCAAGTGAGCCTGCCATATGACCACCCTCAACGGATATTGCCATATTAGACGCTAAAACTCTCGGACCGTCAATTTTTTTACTGTTAATTCTGTTTCTGACTTCTGTATCACAATTTATAATACCGCCCATTGTTCTTATTGTTGTAACACCACTCATTAACTGAGTATGTGCGGCACTTTCACAGATTTTTCTTGCAACAGTTCTTAAAAGTGCATTGCTTGTAACAATTTTTACAAGTTTTACCAAATCCTTTTGTTTTTTAGACGGCTTACCGCTTGACGGCAAGTGAATATGCATATTGATAAGTCCGGGCATTATGTATTTACCTTTAAGGTCTATTATTTCATATCCTGACAAATCGCTTTCACTTTTTACAATATCGACAATTTTTTCGCCGTCAGTTAATATTGCCAAACCATCCTTGGCAATCATATCTTTTCTTCCGTCAAGAAGCGTTCCGTTTATATAAGCATATTTCATTTCAAACTCCCCTATCGAAATATTTTATGAATATATTTTATACCTTTGCACATTTTGTTGCAAGTAAATATTGTTAAATTGAAAATTAAAAGAAATATATTTTTAAAAATATACAAATTTTTCTTGTTTTATATATTCGTATTTAATAAAAATATAAAAATTTTCTATAATTAAAAAAAATTGTGTTTTTCTATTTGAGAATTTTTTATTTTTTGATATAATACTACACATAGGAACAAGTAACTATTTAAGAGGTGTAATTATGAGCGGTTTTTTCGGAGTAGCGTCAAACGAAGATTGCGTTTTTGACTTGTTTTTCGGAACTGACTACCATTCACATTTAGGCACACGCCGTGCCGGTATGGCTGTTTACAGTTTTGAAAAAGGGTTTGACAAAGCAATTCACAACATTGAAAACGCTCCTTTCAGAACAAAATTCACAAAAGAGTCAAATACAATGCAGGGAAACTACGGTATCGGCTGTATTTCCGACTATGAAGCACAACCCATTTTAATGCGTTCTCATCACGGCACATTTTCAATTACAACCGTAGGAAAAATCAACAACACAGATGAAATTCTTGATAAAATCATTTCAAAAAACACTCATTTTTTTGAAATGCAAAACGGAGAAATAAATCCCACCGAATTAGTGGCGGCAATCATAAACCAAAAGGACAACTTTGTTGACGGTATCCGATATGCACAGGAATTAATCGACGGTTCAATGAGCATACTCATTCTTACGCCGAAAGGAATTTATGCCGCAAGAGATAAAAAAGGACGCACACCGATAGTCATAGGTAAAAAAGAAAACGGCTTTTGTGCAAGTTTTGAAAGTTTTGCCTTTTTAAATTTAGGTTATAAAAAATATAAAGAACTCGGTCCGGGCGAAATAGTCGTATTTGACGAAAAAGATATTAAAACTCTTGTAAAACCCGGAAAAGATATGAAAATCTGTACTTTCCTTTGGGTGTACTACGGCTATCCGTCATCTTCATACGAAGGTATTTCGGTAGAAGATATGAGATACAACTGTGGTCGCCTTCTTGCAAAAAGAGACGATGCAAAGCCCGATATTGTTGCAGGTGTACCCGACTCAGGAATTGCACACGCAATAGGCTATGCAAACGAATCGAAAATACCGTTTTCAAGACCTTTCATCAAATACACTCCTACTTGGCCTCGCTCATTTATGCCTACAAACCAAAGCAAGCGCAATTTGATTGCAAAAATGAAATTGCTGCCTGTACACGATTTGATTGAAAACAAAAGTTTACTTTTAATAGACGACTCAATAGTTCGTGGTACACAATTAAGAGAAACTACCGAATTTTTATATGAAAGCGGTGCAAAAGAAGTCCACATCAGACCTGCCTGCCCACCGATTATGTTCGGTTGTAAATACTTAAACTTTTCTCGCTCAACTTCCGAAATGGAACTTATAACAAGACGCACTATAAGAGAAATCGAGGGTGAAGAACCGTCAAGAGAAGTGTTATACGAATATGCAGACCCTGACAGTGCAAGATACAAAAAGATGATAGATATTATATGTGAAAAACTGCACTTCACAACTTTGAGATACCACAGACTTGATGATTTAATTCAATCAGTCGGTATAGAACCGTCTAATTTGTGTACATATTGCTGGAATGGTAAAGAATAATTTTAAAACGCCGAAACATTGAGTTTCGGCGTTTTTTATACATTGTAATCTTTATGTTTTATAGTTATAAACAAAAGGACTGTGAAAACACAGTCCTTTAATATATATTATTTAATTACAAATGACCTTGTTTGAGGTGTTGCCATATAATTGCCGCCTAAAATAACGGCAGTCTGTGTATAGCGTCCAGGCTCACTCGGAGGAGTTGTTGTACTTACATACGGCATACCGTTCTTTTTAACACCAGTATAGAGATAGTTTATTTTGCTCTGGTCATTCACAGGAATACCCTGATATGAAAGTGTTGCTGTAAAGTCAAAATCTTTAGCCTGCTCTACTGTAAGAGTTTTCGACTCAATACTTTGATTGTATTGGAGTTTTGAGCCCTGATATCTTGTTTTGACATACGCTACACCTAATCCAACACCTGTTTCATAGTTTGGATTTATTGCAAGTGCAACTACATTATACATACCCGCTCTGTTCGGCTCACTGAAACTAATATTAATTTGTCTGAGTGAAGGAGGAAGATTGTCTAAAACTTCGAGAACAGTACCTATAACACCAAGGTCAATATTGAATGCTTTGATGAGGTCTTTAATTTCTTGAGAATTTACAACTGAATTGATTTCTTCAAGTGTAATACCATTATTTATGATATCGTCCATTGACTTTCCGATAACGAGTTTAACAATAGGATTAAGAAGATCAATCAAGAAACTTTCAGTAATAGTATCAGGAAGGTCAATACAGAAATTTGCAGTTGCAGAATTTGTCATACCTACAAATATTGTATAAATTTCAAACGGGTCTTTTGAAGATGTTGTTACAAAATCTTTTGGTAATTTTTCATCTGCGTACTTACTTGTGCTGTGAACATATACAGATGTTCTTGCTTTATTTACCGTAATTGTTTTTTCAGCTGTTGCCGATGTGTGAGTTGAATTTCCTTTAAAAGAAATGCGTATCTGTTGTTCGCCTGCCGACATCGGAGGATAGTATAAAGCTGCATAAGTTCCACCCTCAAGTGCAACCCATTTATGAGTACCTGCAGGTTTTCCTGCAACTAAATTTTCGGCATAATATTCTATTGTATAGTAATCTTTGCCGATTTTATCAGATGAAGGAAGAGTTGAACCTTTCCAATCAATTAAAGTATTGAAAAGTTTTTCTCTCATTGCTTCATAATCACTTGTGTAAGTATAAGTTTTGTTTGTAAATTTAATTTCAGAATCAATACGAGGTGCATTTTTAACTGTTGCATTGAATTCAACTGTTGTTCCGTAATAATCATCTGTTTCAGGAACAATCATTCTAAATCTGAAATTTCCTTCTTCGTCGAGTGATTTTTGAACATCTGTTGCGTCAACATATTCAAGTTCATGCCAAATCGGTATAGAATTCAAGCGTGATGCATCATATTCAAATGTTACATCTTTAACAGTCAAAGTGTTAGGTTCAGATTTTTCAGCATCGTAAACGGTGTTGAAAAGTTCTTCACGAAAACGGTCAAAGTTTGTAGAAAGGTCATCATTCAAATACAAAAGAACTTCGCCGTAGTTTTCCTTAAGAACTATATTTGTTTTTGCAAAAGTCTTTGTAGTTTTACTCAAAACAACAAATTCTTCTGTTCCTGCAATACGAACATTGTAATCTCCGTCTGCAATGTCTTTTATAGCCGGATGTGTATAATATGTAAGCAACTTTTTACTTGAAAAACCTTCAATACTGCCGTATGCCCAATTTTGCAATAGACCGTTATATCCGGTACAACCATATTCCCACTTAACAGATTTAGGGTCTTTGCCTTGAGGATTTTCAACAAGAGCATTAAAAATCGCCTCATTAACCTGTTCTGTTGTCATATCTGCTGTAATTTTAGCGGTTCCGTTTTTCAGTTTTATACCGTCATCTGCAAATGCCTGCAAAGGCAATATGCCAATAAGCATTACAAGAGAAAGTATAAAAGCAATTACACGACTTGATTTAGTTGTTTTGTGCATAATGTTTCTCCTACATCTATTAAATTTATGTTAATACTTTAGCACAAATCCATAATATTTACAATATATTTTCAACACTTTATCCATTTTTGTACAATATGCTGATTTTTAAGATTTTTTTATTAATATTCTACCACTATCAGACTTATACAGATTGTATATTACAATATTATTAGTAAAAATTTAACAAAAACCGATATTCATTAGACGAATATCGGTTTTAATTCACATGACTATTTTTTTGCCAAAATCTTTTTATTTAATGCAAATCTTAATTTAATTTCATTTACGCAAACGCTGACAGCAGTGCAGAATAACAGTACAAGAACAAAATCAACAAACATAAACATATATTTATCTGCGAGCGAATTTGTCGTAAAAACATTTAATTTTTTTAAAACAAATTCTGAAACAGGCATAAAAATTGTTTGATGCAAAGTAAAATAAACAACAGAATTTCTGCCTATATATGTAAAAGTCTTTATCCTGATTTTTTTAGACAACAAGATTGCCCCTATAACAGCAAAAACGGAAGCAGTGTATGAAATAAGCTTAATACCGTATTCACACAAATACATATTCAAACACTTTCCTGTCACAAAATAGTTAATAAGTGCAAGTAACACACCTAAAATCGAACAAAGAGGAAATACATACTTAAAGTTTTGCTTTTTGAAAACAAAACTGCTCATTTTCTTATTTTTTCTCAAAAAATAGCCTGCAAACATAAACGGCAAAGATGCAACAGATATGTCAAGATTCACAGGCAGCATCATCAGTTTCGGAAAAACATTTCCCATAATTTCATAATAAACAAAAATGAGCACGGTCAAAAATACGACTGCCAAAAAAATCTTTTTTACTTTTTTTAAGTATTTAACCAAAAAGTAAAAAATAAGTTCAGAGAAAAACAGTGCCACAAAAAACCAAATTGTAAACATTCTTCTCGCCATAAAAAACTTAACAATCTCTTTTAAAAAATCTGTTGTAAAAGAAAATCCGTATTTAAAAGCGAAATTAAACAAAAGCAAAAATGCTCCTATACAAAAATAAGGCACAACTAAACTTTTTGTTTTTTTCAGCAAAAATGACTTAAAATCTAAATTCTCCTTAAACATATAGCCACTTAAAAAGAAAAACAGCGGCACATCAAAAATCTGTATAATCGCCCTAAACCATTCAGCATTAATACTTTCAAGATTAAAATGCGAAACAATTATACATATTATTCCCAAGCCTTTTGCCGTATCTATCCATTCAATTCTTTTTTTATCAATTTCCATACCAAAAATAAACTTTCAAAAAATTTTGATTTTTAATAAAGCAATTAACATTAAAATAAAACTCTGTAAAAATACATTTACATAGTTTTACTTTACTTTTTAGTTTTCTGCTCCGATTGCCGTCAAAAACTCTTTATATACTTCGTGATTGTTTTTAACATAGTCATACTCGTATGTTGTCGGAACTTCTCCGTTTGCAAAAGCATTCATACCCTTCAAGATACCTTCTTCGTCCATACCAATCAAATACTGTCCGTCTTTTACAACAGAGCCTTTGTACGACGAGAATTTCGTCATAACAATAGGAAGTCCTGCAACTCGTGCCTCGTGGATTACAACAGGCTGACCTTCGTGAAGCGATGTAAAAATAAAGCAATCACAATACTTGAGCAGTTCGCTTGGATTTTCAAGAATACCTACTAAAATAACACGACTTCTGATATTCAAACTGTCTATGAGCGTATCAATTTCTTCTTTAAGCGGACCGTCGCCGATTAAATAAAGCATTGCATTGTGACCTTCTTCAAGATACTTTGCAAAAGCCTTTACAAGATTTACATAGTTCTTTTCCGGAGAAAGTCTGCCGACTGTCATAAATCTTGTCAATTTTTCGTCTTTTACGACTATTTCTTTTGCTTCGGCATTTTCCTTTTTCGGTTTAACCGTCAAAACATCTATACCGTACTTATTCCACTCTTGTTCTTCGACGCTGAAATCGGTATCAAAAGCATTTATATCCACAATTTCAATAGGAGAAAGAGGTACAAATTTAAGTTTTGTAACATCTTCTTCTACATCGTTGCTGTACTGAACATAGTAATCTTTGCCGTTTCTTTCCATTCTTTCGCTCTTTTTAAGACCGTTAAGAACTTTTTGATAGTCAACTGCATTTTTAGCGTAAACAAACTTGTCATAAGTTTCTTCAGTTGCAATATTTTTTCTGTTTACAAGCATAATATCTTTACTGCAAGATACAATTCTGTCAAATTTCGGATACAAGGTAAATATTTTCTTAAGCCAAGGAAATCTTACTTCCATTTCGCTTGCCATATCACTGTGCAGCCAAATTGATTTTACTGCATCCTTGTCCTGAAGTACAAGTGAAGAATAAAAAATATTGTAACCGTCAAAGTCGATAATATAGTCAAAATGCGTATCGCCCAAGCATCTTCTGAATTCTCTTTGATAAACCTTTTCGGGATACACCTTGCCCCATACCGAAGTAAAGCCTTTTCTGTGGAAAAGATTTACCTTTTGCATTTCGCTGATTGTTGTAACCATAGGACCTGTTCTGCTGATAAGTCTTGCGTTGTCGTTAACTCTGTATCCTGCCCTATGTTGTGCTTTATCTTTAAAGTTTGCATAAACAGTAACATCGTACTTATCATAGTCTATCTCATTGAGAAGGTTTAACAGTGCAGATGTTATTCCGTTTACTGCCATATTACCCTGTATGAACAGTATCTTTTCTTTATTGTTTTGACACTGTTTAACACACATACCGCTTTCATCTTGTTCAAAAACAACTTTTACTATTTTTGAAGCAATTTTTCCGGGTTCAAAATCGCAGCACCATTTTTGTATTCTTTGATATTTTTCCTTTACATTTTCAAAAACAGAATCAATATCGTTTATCCAATCCGCAATTTGTTCAACACTGTCTGTATATGGTCCCGGCAATTCATCTATACCGAAGTACATACCTCTGTACTCTTTGTAATTTTCAACATCGGGAATATAGAACAAAACAGGTCTTCCTGTTGCAAGAAAATCAAAATAAATGCTTGAATAGTCACTGATTAAAATATCTGTCGCAGAAAGAACAATATTTGCGTCTATTGTAGCAGGAACTATGAACGGATAGTCGGAAATCTCATCTCTTATTCTGTCATACACTGCCTGATGAACTTTGATAAGCACCTGATACTCGTCGCAATTAATTTTGCTTTCGATTGTTTCTTTAAGTTCAAGATAGTCGTTTATGTCGCAATCGGGATTGTAAAAATCTCTGCCCTTCCAAGTAGGTGCATACAAAACTATTTTTTTGTTTTCATCTACTTTAACTTTTTCTTTTTTAAGCAGTTTGATTACATCTTTGCGTTCGGTTTTAACAACCGTATCAAGACGGGGATAACCTTCTTCAATGATTTTTCCCTTATAAATTCCGTCAAGTTTATATGCTCTTGTATAAATTTCGGTTAAAAATGAATTTGCAGAAATCAAATAGTCAGACTGAATAAAGTTTCTTACTGTATTTGAAACAGATATTTTGGCGAGAGGATGGTCGTAGCCCAAAGTTTTGAGCGGTATTCCGTGCCAAGTATTAATATATATCTGTTCCGGTTTCTTAACAAAATAACTTAAAAAAGTGGAGTTATTGATAAGATACTTTGCAGTACACAAAGCCTTTAAGTACGGTTTTTTGCCCGACTCCACAAAGTAAACATTGCCATACTTTCCATACTTTTCAATCTCATCTTTATGTGCCGAAAGGTCGTCCAAAACCCATATATGCTTCAAATTTTTATACTTCGGATTGTCAAGCAATTCCTTAAATATCGCATAAGGATTGCAAAGCATACCTCTTCCGTAAAAAGCCTCGTACAAAACAACATTTTTCTTTACTTTACAATGCTTGTAAAGTTTTGCATAAGCCGTATTTCTTCGACGAATTTTGCTCCTCAAGTAATCATTTACCGGCTTATTTACTTCTTTTGCTATTTCAACAGTACTCTTTTTTACTGATTTCAAATTTAAACCCATTTGATTTCAACCTCTGTTTACATAGATTTATTCATACTAAATTAATTTAAATACTTATTAATGCTTAATAAAGTATAAATGAATTCAATTTCAAAGTCAATATATGCATATCATAAATAATAAATTTTATAAAACTGTTTTTTTAGTATAATATACAAAACAATTAAACCATTGATTTCTTCGACAACTAAACAAAACAAAAAGCACCATATCGGCTGAATTTAAAAAATTTGCCGTACGGTGCTTAAAACGGTTTTAATATCACAAGCCGAAACTTACCGAAAGTGCATGATTTACTTTACCCATATCGCCGTTATCCAAAGAACCCATTTTTTCACGAAGTCTTTGTTTGTCAATAGTGCGTACCTGTTCCAAAAGAACAACGCTGTCTTTTGCAAGACCGCAACTTTCGGCGTCAACCTGTATGTGCGTAGGCAGATTGTTCTTATCTACCTGACTTGTTATTGCCGCAGCTATAACAGTCGGGGAAAACTTGTTTCCGACATCGTTTTGCACTATTAAAACAGGTCGTACTCCACCTTGTTCGGAGCCTACAACGGGACTTAAATCGGCATAATATATTTCTCCGCGTCTAATCATTTTATATCACCCTCAAGAAACAGGAATTTTATTTTCATTTCTATTCTTACCACAAAGACGCTTTATTAAACGCCTTTTTTATTATATTCAAAATTTTTTCTTTTGCTTAAAATGAAATCGGTAAAAATAAAACTTGTATTTTTCAAATTTTTTACAGTTGACTTTTTATCGTCTTAAGGATATAATTTTTATAGAACATTTGTTCTAATTTTAAAGATTTACGGAGGCGTTTTTTTGGACAGAAAGATTTTACACATCGACTGCAACAAGTTTTATGCCTCTGTTGAGTGTCTTTATCATCCCGAAATTCGCAACAAGCCCGTTGTAGTCGGCGGCGATGAAGAAAAAAGGCACGGAATTGTTTTGACAAAAAATGAAATTGCCCAAAAATACAACATACAGACGGGAGAACCGTTATGGAGAGCAAAAGAGAAGTGCAAAGACCTTATTATAATGCCGCCCAACTTTGACCTATACTATAAATTTTCCAAAATGACAAGAGAAATTTATGAACAATACACCGACTATGTTGAACCTTTCAGTCTTGACGAGTGCTGGCTTGAGTTTAAAGATAAATATTCAAGTCATATAACAATCGGATACGAGATTAAAGAAAGAATACAAAACGAACTCGGCATTACGGTAAGCGTCGGCGCAAGTTACAACAAAGTTTTTGCAAAGTTCGGTTCAGACTACAAAAAGCCAAATGCACTTACAGTTGTTTCAAAAGACAACTATAAAGAAATAGTATGGCAAAAACCTGTACGGGAACTTCTTTTTATAGGAAAAGCAACAGAAAGCAAACTGAAAAATTACAGAATAAATACAATAGGCGAACTTGCACAATGTGAAGTTGATTTTCTTATTTCAGTTTTCGGAAAAAACGGGCAAACAATTTACAACTATGCAAACGGCTTTGACGACTCACCCGTCAGGCACAAAGACGATGTGCCTCTTCCGAAGTCAATAGGAAACAGTACAACTACCCCAAGAGACTTGACAACTAAAGAACAAATAAAAATAGTATTTGCTTCCCTTGCCGACTCTGTCGCTTCAAGAATGAGAGCAAAAAAACTAAAATGTACAGGTGTGAGTATTTCAATAAAAGACAACACTTTCAGGACTTTTTCGACACAGACAAAATTGCAAAATCCGACATGTCTGTCAAATGATTTAACAGACTGTGCAATGGTACTTTTAAAAAAAATTTACAACAACACACCTTTGAGAAGCGTCGGAATAACGGCGTTTGATTTAAGACCGAATTCATTTGTCCAATACGATTTGGAAGGAAATGTAATCAAGAAAGAAAAGTCCGAAAAACTTGAGTTCACAATAGATACTATACGGCAAAAATACGGTAACAAAAGCATTAAAAAAGGCACTCTGCTTTTCGATGAAAGCCTGAGCGCCTTTGACACAAAAAAAGAACACGATATATCATCTTTCGGTAAAGTTTAAGATGCACATTAATTATCAATAATGATTTTAAAAACATTTTCAAGAATTATTTTCATATACAATTTCTTAATTTTATATTTTCAAACAAAAAAGCACCTTTTAACGATTTGTTTTCAATACATATCGCCACAAAGATGCTTTTTTTAATTAGTAATTATAAATTCATTTTAAAATCAGTCAAGAACGGCACCCGACGCACCTGAAGTTACAAGTTTTGCGTATCTTGAAAGATAACCTGTCGTAATTTTCGGTTCACGAGGTTTCCACTCTTTTCTTCTTTGTTCAAGAACTTCGTCAGAAACAAGAACATTTATAGAATGGTTTGGAATATCTATCTCTATAATATCCCCTTCTTCAACAAGAGCGATATTACCGCAAACAGCCGCTTCAGGAGAAACATGGCCTATTGCCGCACCTCTTGTAGCACCCGAAAATCTGCCGTCTGTGATAAGTGCAACGGAGTTTCCGAGACCGCTCCCCATAATTGCAGAAGTAGGATTGAGCATTTCTCTCATACCCGGTCCGCCTTTTGGACCTTCATAGCGAATTACAACAACTTCGCCCGCATTGATTTTGCCGTTATAAATTGCTGAAAGAGCATCTTCCTCACAGTCAAAAACTCTTGCTTTGCCCGAATGTTTCATCATTTCAGGAGCAACTGCAGAGCGTTTTACAACAGAACCGTCAGGAGCGAGATTGCCTTTAAGCACTGCTATACCGCCTGTTTTACTGAACGGATTTGTAATAGGTCTGATAATATTTTCATCAAGAATTTCTCTTCCTTCAATATTTTCACCGACCGTTTTACCTGTGCATGTGATAATATCCTTATGAATAAGACCGAGTTTTGAAATCTCATTCATAACAGCGTAAATTCCGCCGGCTTCATTGAGTTCTTCAATATAGTTTGCACCTGCAGGAGCAAGATGGCAAAGGTTCGGCGTCTTTTCGGAAATTTCATTTGCAACATCAAGGTCAAGTTTAATTCCGCACTCATGTGCGATTGCAGGAATGTGAAGCATACTGTTTGTCGAACAACCGAGAGCCATATCAATGGTAAGTGCGTTTAAAAATGCTTCTTTAGTCATAATGTCACGAGGTTTAATATCTTTTTTAACAAGTTCCATTATCTGCATACCTGCTCTTTTTGCAAGTTGAAGTCTTGCAGAGTAAACCGCAGGTATTGTACCGTTGCCCGAAAGTCCCATACCTAAAACTTCTGTCAAACAGTTCATACTGTTTGCAGTGAACATACCTGAACATGAGCCGCAGGTAGGACAAGCCTTATTTTCAAACTCATTGAGTTGTTTTTCATCTATTTTGCCCGTCTTAAATTCAGAAACAGCCTCTGAAACATTTGAATAACTGATTTTACAACCGTTTTGTATTCCTGCAAGCATAGGACCGCCCGAAACAAAGATGCTCGGAATATTGAGTCTTGCAGCCGCCATCAAAAGACCCGGTACATTTTTATCGCAGTTAGGCACCATAACAAGACCGTCAAACGGGTGTGCAGTTGCCATTGCCTCTGTTGAATCGGCAATCAACTCTCTTGTTACAAGAGAATATTTCATACCCTCATGTCCCATTGCAATACCGTCGCAAACCGCAATAGCCGGAAAAACTATCGGCACACCGCCTGCAAGTGCAACACCCTGTTTAACTGCTTCTACAACTTTATCAATATTCATATGACCGGGAACAATTTCATTAGCCGAGCTAACTATACCAATAAGAGGTTTACCGATTTCTTCGTCGGTAAGACCGAGTGCATGAAGCAAAGCTCTTTGCGGAGCCGCATTTATACCTTTTGTTATTCTGTCACTTCTCATAACAAAACCTCCTCAAAAATCTGTAATAATTATATAATTAATTTTTTTTACTGTCAATTAATTATTTAAATAATAATTGTAAATAAAAATTATTTATGATAAAATCAGATTAGTTTTGAAAGGAAATTTGCTATATGACGGAAAAAGAACTACGAAAAAAAGCGATGGCGCTTCCGCTTCAGCCCGGCGTCTATATTATGAAAAACAAAGACAGAGAAATCATATACATCGGCAAGGCAAAAGCGTTGAAAAACCGAGTTTCATCATACTTCGGCAGTCATACAAATCACTCTTTGAAAGTTATACGAATGGTTGAAAATGTAAACGATTTTGACTATATTCTCTGTGACAGTGAATTTGAAGCACTTGTACTCGAATGTTCTCTTATAAAACAGCATCAGCCCAAATATAATATCTTGCTCAAAGACGATAAAGGATATAATTATATCAAAATTACAAAAGGCGAATTTCCTAAAATTTCAGAGTGCAAAAAAATTGAAAATGACAATGCGACATATATAGGTCCATATACATCAACATATTCTGTAAAAACGGCAGTTGACGAAACGCTTAAAATTTTTAAACTTCCCCGCTGCAACAAGCAATTTCCCAGAGATTACAAAAAATCTCGTCCGTGTCTTAACGGCTTTATGAATATATGCAGTGCTCCGTGTGCAGGAAGAATTACAAAAGAAGAGTACAACAAAAATGTCAGCGACGCCATTTCATTTTTAAAAGGCGGAAGTGTAAAAGCCGTAAAAGAGATGACTCAAGAAATGGAGAAATTGTCAGAAAATCTCCAATTTGAAGAGGCGGCAAAACTGCGTGACAGAATAAAAGCCATAAAAAACCTTGAAGAAAAACAAAAAGTAGTAAAAATCAATGCAAAAGAAGAAGATGTTTTTGCAATCTCCTACGGTGCAAAGAAAATGTGCTTTGAGGTAATTCGATTTGAAAACTTCAGACTGACAGACAGCGAACATTTCATACTTGAAAAAGATGAAAATGAGGCACACGCAAGAGCCGAACTTATAGAACGCTACTATTCAATGAGAAACAGGGTGCCGTCAAGAATTTCAGTTGACGGAGAAATTGAAGACGAAGAACTTTTACAAAAATTTTTAGAAGAAAAAAAAGGCTCAAAAGTAACATTTATACACCCGCAAAAAGGCGAACATCTTGCGATACTTTCAATGTGCAAATCAAACGCAAACGAACACATTGCACAATATCAAGGCAGACTCGGAAAAGAGATGCAGGCATTGTCAGAACTTGCAGAGTTGCTCAATCTTCCCTCGCCTCCCGAATATATCGAAAGTTACGATATTTCTCACACTTTCGGGGCAGACAATGTTGCCGGTATGGTTGTTTTTCACAACGGCAGACCTATGAAAAAGGCGTACAAACGCTTCAGCATAAAAGGCTTTGACGGTCAAAACGATGTCGGCTCAATGAATGAAGTTTTGACAAGACGATTTGAACATTATGAGTCAGAACAAGGAACAGACTCAACATTTGCAATCAAGCCCGATTTAATTCTTCTCGATGGCGGTCAGCCACAGGTAAATGCAGTTTTGCCCGTCATCAAATCCATGAACCTTGACATTCCCGTTTTCGGAATGGTAAAAGACAGTAAACACCGAACGAGAGCAATAGCAACATCGGGCGGGGAAATCGAAATCAATTATAAAAGAAATGCTTTTACGCTTATATCCTCCATACAAGAGGAAGTACACAGATTTGCAATAACATACCACAGGAAAAAACACAAAAAAAGTTCTTTTTCTTCCTCGTTGCTTGAGATAGACGGAATAGGCGAAAAAAAGGCAAAAGCACTTTTAAAACACTTCAAAACCATATCTGCCGTAAAATCGGCGTCGGTTGAAAAATTATCCGAAGTAAGCAGTATCAGCAAAAAAAATGCAGAAGATATTTTTAAACATTTTCACTGATTTTATTAACAATTAATATATTAACTTGACTAAATGTTATAATATAGTTATAATAATGTTCGAAATATATAAGGAAGATGCCAAATGATGAGAGTTATTACAGGTTCGGCTCGAGGCAGAAAACTTGCAACACTTGAGGGAGCAGATGTTACCCGTCCGACTTCAGAAAGTGTAAAAGAAGCAGTTTTCAGTATGATTCAATTTGAGATTGAAAACAAAGTCGTGCTTGACCTTTTCGCCGGTTCGGGACAAATGGGAATTGAAGCGATTTCAAGAGGTGCAAAACACTGCACTTTTATTGAATCCGACCGAAATGCAAAAGCAATAATCGAGCAAAATGTCAAGACCTGCAAATTTGAAAACGAAAGTACCGTTATATCAGCAGACGCTGTTTCATTTCTTTCAAGAAATAACAGTTTTGACATCGTCTTTGTTGACCCGCCGTACAAAAGTGGTTTGGCACAAAAAGTTTTGGGAAAAATCAACACTGTTTTAACAGAAAACGCTTTTGTAATTTGCGAAACAGATTTTTCCGAAAATTTGCCCGAAAACCCCGACGGTTTAAAAATCGTCAAAGAAAAAAAGTACGGTAAAACAAAAATAACTGTTTACCGAAAGGAAAGTTAGTTTTGAAACTTGCACTCTATCCTGGCAGTTTTGACCCCGTTACACTCGGTCATTTAGACATTATTCACAGGGCTGCCGACATTTTCGACACGGTAACGGTTCTCGTCACCGTCAACAGTTCTAAAAACAGTCCGCTTTTTTCGCTTGATGAAAGGATAGACCTTCTCAAGCGTTGCATAAAAAAAGAAAATGTTGAAATTGATATTTGCGACGGTTTGCTTGTTGACTATGCAAAAAGTCACGGTGCTACGGCAATAGTCAAAGGTTTGCGTGCCGTTTCCGACTTTGACTATGAATTTCAGCAGGCACTGACGAACAAAAGTCTTTACCCGTCCATCGAAACAGTTTTTTTAACTGCCCGTGCAGAAAATATGTTTCTGTCAAGCAGTATGGTTAAAGAAGTTTGCACTTTGGGCGGAGATATTTCAATGTTTGTCCCTAAAGAAATTGTAAATGATATTTATTTAAGATGTAAAGGAGAAGTTTAAAATGACGAATACCGATATTTTACTTGAAGACCTTGAAGATGTACTTGACGACGCTACAAGTATGCCGATGAGTAAAAAAAGTTTAGTAGATGTAGATAAGATAAAAAGAATTATTGAGGACATTCGTCTCAATACACCTCAGGAAACAAAACAGGCAAAAGCAATTGTTGATTCAAAAAACAATATCATTGAGTCTGCTAAAAAGGAAGCCGCTGACACAATCAGACAGGCTCAAGAACAGGCAAGAGAACTTGTTGCAAGAGATGAAATCACAAAAACAGCTCAGGCAGAAGCAGCTCAAATCATCAATGAAGCAAAAGAAACTGCACAAAACGGTCTTAACGAAGCAAAAAATCAGGCTTCTGAAATTCTTTCAAATGCAACAACACAGGCAAATGAAATGGTTGCTTCAGCTCAGCAAAAGAGCAAAGAAATTTTGATGGCAGTTAACAACTATGCTGACGAAACATTACTTGAGATTGACTCTTCTCTTTACAAAGCACTTACAGATGTAAGAAGAATAAGAAAAGGTATCTGTGAATCTCAAAACAGAAGTTCAAACAACTAAACAATTTCACACTGACACATAAAAAACACGCTTCAAAGCGTGTTTTTTTACGCTTTATTTTTCATCTTTAATATTTTATAATAATGATTGATAAACAAACAGTTTTAATATATAATCAATTCATAAAAAAGGCGGTGCAAAGATATGAGAATGCGACACAAGAAAAACTTGGAAGAAAGACTTGAGAATGTAAGTGACATTTTATTTTCTCCCAAAAGGGAAAATCTCAATTATAACGAAAAAGAAGAAAAAATCATAGATTTTAAAAGTATATTCGGCAACGACAATCCCATCTACCTTGAAGTAGGTTGCGGCTGCGGAGGATTTGGCTGCCAATTTGCAAAACAAAATCCGAATGCAAACATTATATGCGTTGAAAAAGTAAAAAATGTAATAGTAGTAGGCTGTGAAAAAGCAAAAAGTGAAAATCTTAAAAACATCAGATTTTTAAACACATCGGCAGAGTATTTATTGTCATATATTGAGAAAAACAGTATAGAAACAATATTTTTAAACTTTTCCTGTCCCTTTCCAAAGAAAAAATACGCCGCACACAGACTTACAAACGGCAGATTTTTGGAAATATATAAAAAATTACTTAAAGAAAATGCTCCTATTTTTCAAAAAACAGACAATATGCACTTTTTTGAATACTCAATAGAAGAATTTTCTAAAAACGGTTTTGAACTCAGCAATATTTCTTTGGACCTGCACAACAGCGATTTTGAAGGGAATATCATAACAGAGTATGAAAAGAAGTTTTCCGATGAAGGATTTCCGATTTACAGATTGGAAGCAAGAGTAAAACCGAACTGAATTATAACAACAAACAAGCTTCAAAAAATGTATCAAAATTACAATGATTTATTGCAAAAATCAGATTGACCGCACACTGTTGCCGTGTTATATTTATTTTTGAAAAAGAAGGTTTAAGGAGGCGTGTAATATGACAAAATCCGAGAGTGAGGAATTTCTCGAAAATGTGCTTGAAATAGGCCGTCGTTTAGTACAAACAGGTGCAGAAGCACAGCGTGTTGAAGACACTATAAGAAGAATTTGTTTTGCCTACGGTTTTGTTTCCTGCGAAGTTTACGCAGTTGCATCTCTAATTGTAGTTACAATCAAAGATAAAGCAAACCACCACTTTACTCAATCTGTCAGAATTACATCTACTGCAACCGACCTCGGAAAATTAGAAGAATTAAACGCATATTCAAGAAAGATATGCGTCGAAAAGCCTGAAATATCGGAAATCACAAAATATTTGACAAACTACACAAAGCCCAAATCAAACATACTTATCAAGTGTTTGGGATATATGCTCGCAGCAGGCGGTTTCGCCGTATTTTTCGGAGGCAGTCTGTTAGACGGTCTTGCAGCGGCAACTACTGCAATAGCAATTTATTTTATGGACTACAACTTTAAATTAAGAAATATCAACGGCGTTGTCTATACATTTGTAGCAAGTCTTTTTTCGGGTTGCATTGCAATTTTATTTACACATTTCGGGTTTGGAAATAATGTCGATAAAGTAATCATCGGAGATATAATGCTTTTTATTCCCGGTCTGATAGTCGTAAACAGCGTGAAGGAAATGTTTACAAGAGATATAGTAACAGGACTTTACAAATTGATTGAAGCGGCACTGATAACAGTAGCCATTGCGGCAGGTTTCGGTCTTTCTTTTGTGCTTTTCGGAGGTAATTTTGTATGAAACAGGAAATTATACAGATAATCACTGCCGGAATAGGCACACTCGGGTTTTCAATTTATTTCAGAGTAAGCAAAAGAAATGTTGTTGCTTCAACTTTGGGCGGTTCGCTCGGTTGGATTGTTTATTTAATTATTTTTCACATTTTTGACAGCCTGTTCTTTGCCAATTTCATAGCGGCTTTTGTCGTGTATGTTTACTCGGAAATTATGGCAAGAGTTTTGAAATCTCCCGTAAATATCTTTCTCGTCACGGGAATTATACCTCTTATTCCCGGAGGTTCGCTTTACTATACAATGGCGGCACTTCTCGAAAAGGACGGAGAGATGTTCAAAAGCAAAGGTGTTGATACTGCACTTGTAACAGTCGGTCTGGCTGTCGGAATTGTCGTTTCGGCAATTATTTCAAGAACAATAGTGTCAAAAATCGAGGAAAAACGGCAAACTAAAAAAATCGTAAATACTAACTATGAAATCAAAAAATAAACAACAAATCTCCTACGGTAAACAATTCAGCGTTTCAGTAGGGGATTTTATATTTTTTAATTATCTTTGCTTTTATGATGTTTTAATATTATAATAAATTTATAATAAACATTAAAAATATTATTTAATACCCCGATTTTTAATTTATAAATCCGTATTCTTACAATGAGGGAAATTTATATGAGTGAACATTTAATAGTAAAAAAAGTTTACGATGCAAAAAGCGATATGCAAATTGCTGACGAACTCATAAAAGAATATATGCCGTTTATAAAGTCTGAAACTTCAAAATTTTTACACAGAGTTCCGACTTATGATGACGATGAATTAAGTATATCAATGATAGCTTTTCACGAAGCAATCAGAAGTTATTCAAGAACACGAGGCTCGTTTTTGAAATATGCGTCTGTCATAATCAAAAACAGGCTCATTGACTATGCAAGAAAAGAGCAAAAGCAAAGCGGTGTATTATCTATTGAAATGCTTGGAGAAGAGCGTGAAACTTCCGTTGAAAACAATATGCCAGATGAAAAGGATGAGATTGCAGAGTATGAAATGCGTGATGCAACAAAATCCGAAATAGTCGAACTTGTACGGCAGATGGAACCTTTCGGTGTTTCTTTAAGCGATGTTGCAGACAACTGCCCAAAACAACAAAAAACGATAAAAGCCTGTGCCGACGCAATAGAGTATGCAAAACAACACCCCGAACTGCTTGACGAGTTTTTAAGAACTAAAAGACTTCCGATGGCAGAACTCACAAAAGGCAGCGGTGCAGAAAGAAAAACACTTGAAAGACACAGAAAGTATCTTGTGGCACTACTTTTAATTTATACAAACGGTTATGAAATCATACGAGGACATATCAAACAGGTTTTGAAAGGAGGTTTGATAAAATGAAATACATAGTAATGGAATGTCATACAAGTTACGCCGTACTTTTAGATGAAAACGGTGTATTTTTAAAAGCGTCAAACCTACACTATGAAGTAGGTCAAACAGTTTCAAACCCTGTTTTAATGCAGGAAAATCAAACATCTAAAGATAAAACCCAAAAAGCAATCAAAAACACTCTGATTGCAATCGCTGCGTGTCTTGTCTTGATTTTTTCAACAGAATACTATCAATACACAACCACCCCCTACTCTACAATATTGCTTTCAATAAATCCGCAAGTACAAATGCAACTTAATAAAAAAGGAAATGTTGTAGAAATTACAGGTACAAACGAAGACGGAAAAACCTTGCTTAACGGCTACAATGCAAAGGGAAAATCCAAAACAACCGTTGCAGACGAACTCGTAGAAAGAGCCGTTGAAATGGGATTTTTAAAAGACGGCGGCAATGTTACATTTTCAATTGACACTCCGGATAAAGATTTGTATAAAAAATATGAAAATGAATTAAAAAGTTCAGTCAAGCCTGACAACGAAAACAGTATCAATATAAATATCATTATTAAAGATAAAAATGAAATTGACGATAACGATGATGAAAACGACGACAACGACAATAATGATAAAGATACAGACGATGATGATGATACTGATAACGACGGCAAAGATAAAAACGGAAATGAAAATGAAGACGATAAAGATAACGACAACGATAAAGACAAAGATAACGACAATGATAATGACGATGATGACGACAATGGCAACGGCGATAAAAACAACGACGATGACGATGATTAAAAATTTTTAAAAAATTTTCCAAACTACCCCATTTTTTAAAAACTCCTTTCGTATTCTATTAATGAAAACAAAACGAAAGGAGTTTTTATTATGAAAACAAATAAACAAAAAATTGCAGCCGTTATATCTGTATTACTTATTTTTACAATGATTTTTGCGGGATGTGTAAAATCTCGTGAAAAAAGCACAGACGCAAAAATAGGAGCAGTAACTTTAAGCATTAACCCTGAAATAAAAATAGAATATGATAAAAACGGTAATGTAACAAACTTAGTCGGCATAAACGACGACGGAAAAGTAGTTGTACAAAATCTTGCAAACTATGAAAACAAAGATTGCAACGAAGTTTTAAACCAACTTGTAAAAGAGATTTACAACAAAGGCTATTTTGAAAAAGAAATAGACGGCAATGACAGAAACATTGTTTTAAAACTTGAACCGAATTCAAAATTGCCAAACGACAGATTTCTTGAAGATTTGGAAAATTCAGTTTCAAACGCTTCAAATGAACTTAAACTCAACTCAAAAATCATAGAAATCGATAAAGACGATTTTGACGAAAAATATGCGACCGACAAAGCACCTTCAAACTATATTTCTCTTGAAAAAGCAAAAGAAATCGCACTTGCACAAGCCGGTATAAATTCTTCACAAGCAAAATTCACAGAAAAAGATTTTGATTTTGAAAAAAATGTTCCTGTTTACGATTTGGAATTTATTGCAAACAATATTAAATATGAATACAACATTGACGCAATCACAGGAAAAGTTGTAAGTGCCGAACATGAAAATATCCTTGCCGACAACAAAGACGATATTTACGACAATGATGATGCAGATGACAAATATGATGACGACAGATACGACGATGACCGTTATGATAAAGATGATGATATAGAAGTCGTTCCGTCAAAAAAAGAAGAAAAATATATTTCAAAAGATAAGGCAAAAAGCATCGCACTCAATCGTGCAAAACTTAATGAAAACAATGTAAAATTCACTTCTGTAAAACTTGACCGTGAAAACGGCAAAGCAGTATATGAAATTGAGTTTACTTCAAACGGTTTTGAATACGATTGCGATGTAAATGCAATAAACGGAAAAGTTATCGACTTTGATAAAGACAGAATAGAAAAATATGACATCGACGACAAATATGACAAAGACGACGACCGATATGATGACTGAAAACCGTCAATCATAAACAAAAATAATAAATAAACTAAAAAACTACGGGTATCTTGATTTTTAAGATACCCGTAGTTTTTTATAAAATATTCAAAGTAGCTTTCTGCAAAGTTTTTCAAAACCTCGCTTTTTATACTACAATCGCAACTCATCTTCTTTTCGTTGTTTAGCTTTATACACTGATATCGGAACTATACACCCTACCGTTGCACCTAAAACAATTCCACCTAAAAGAAATGCCCACCAAAGCGGATACTTTGCTTGCTTTTCATCTTCATTTTCATTTTTTTCAATCGGTTTTTCAACGCTTTTTGAAGACACATTTTGTTCCTTTTTGTAAACCTTTCCAAAGTCGTCTTCGTATGTTACGATTACCGTTCCTTCAATATCTCCGAGTTCTTTCCCCACTCTCAAATTTACCGACGACGCACATTGCTCCCCATTAGGTATCTCGCCTACATAGGTTGTACCTCCGCTTTCAAGATTTTCAATGTCAAAATCTATTTTACAATTACGGATTGTACTCTTTCCCGTATTCATAAATGATATATCCATAGTAACCGTATCGTTCGGATAAACTTTTACAGGCAAACGGACACCGCTGAAATCAAGACTTACAGTTTGCTTAACATTGATGCGAATTGTATCGCTGTTTGTATATGAATTGAAATATTCATCTTCATATTCACTTGTCACTGTAACGGCATGTTCACCAATCTGTGCAGTTGCCGATGCGGTAAGTTCAAACTGCCAAGTATATGAGGAATTGGCTTTGATAACATCAACATACTTGTTTCCCGTACCCACGGGTTTAATTTCTCCGCTTTCCTCGTTCACGGAAAGTTTGATATTTTTTATATCTTTCGTTTTGCTGTAATTTTTCAGAGTAATGGTAATTTTCGATTTTTTATTTGGTGTGAGACTGTTTTCTTTAACTTTAAAGCCTGTTACCATCAATCTCGGAACAGATAAATTTTGCGTTTCTTCTTTTTCTTGTGCATAAGCAGTCACGGTAGTGCAAAAACATATAATTACAACAAAAAATAATGCAATTAACTTTTTCATCATAACTCCCTAATATTTTCTACAATGCTGTTTTTCATTTCTTTTTTTACATTTATCCACAAATTCACAGAGCAAACAATAAAAGTTGCAACTGTAAAAATAATTGCCGCAGACGGATTAAACACAAATACAAAAGTGCTTCCAGTGTATTTTGAAATAAAATACGCCGATAAATAACCGACTCCGAATATGCAAAATCCTACTGTCGTACCCCACAAAAGCATTGACATAAGTTGGTATATGTACGACATTACAAGCTCTTTTTCATCTGCACCGACTGCACGAAGTATTCCGATTTTTTGTTTACTGTTTCTGATATTTGCCGTTATTGCATTATTTATAATTGATATTGAAATTGAAAATAAAAGTATAATTACAGAAAGTACTGTAAACAAAAACTTTTGAATATCCTCTTTTTGCTGTTGCTGAAAACCAAAATTTGAACTTATATATAACCCATCAATGCCGTCGCTGATTGATTTGAGAACCTGCATCACTTTTTTATCAATATCGACTGTGCATTTTGTATTTAAATTGAAAACAAGTTCTTTATATTTTAAATTAGGAATTGTTTCATTCATTGCAGAATTGCTTGTCAAAATTGCAAAATTACTCCCAATATTGCCTAAATCACCGACATTGTCAACAATAGCACCGATTTTAACTTTCTTTTTCTCAACAGACGCATTATTAGGAATGATTGTATGCTCACTGCCGACACTTTTTTCATCTGCCGGCTTATCGGCAGTAATAAAAGCTATTTCAATTTCATCCCCTGCTTTAAAATCACAATCATCTTTAAATATAACATTTCCGTTCACATTTTCATTTGACGATAACATCAAACCGCCGTGTTTACTTTCATCGTAATACAAAGTAATACTTTTCGGTGCCAATAAAATAATTTCTTCTCCCGAATTTATTTTGTCTGTGTTTATTTTGCCGTCATATACTTTATCGCTTAAAGCATTTAAAATTTCATTGTCAAATGAAATATAATCAATTGAAAAAGACTTTGATGTACCTATTAAACTGTCAATTCTTTTTGAGTTAGGACTTTCTTTAAGTGAATAGAAATACTTTTCTTTGTAATTTTCACTGTTAAAATCCGAATCGCTGAAATTATTATCGTCACGCATATATTTACCTGTAATTTCTTTACGATAATCGGAAGTATCAAAAGGAGCAATAATATTTGCCTTAGCAAATTTATACCCAAATCCTTCGTCAATATACTCATTATCGAGTACCGTTTGCATATCCGTTTCGCTAAAACCTTTGTTCTCGTTCTTAAAATTTACGCTTTTTGAAAAAACCGTGTCATTTGTAAGTTCAACCGTATAATCTCCGTTGAATGAATATGTTTCATTCTTAATATATGAATACCATGAAAATGCAAAACCCGAACCCACAATAGATACAATTAAAATCAAACTTACGGCAACTTGTTTTCCTTTACCGAAAACAATACTTCTTTTTGAAATCAGTCTTGACATAGTAAAAGATTTTTGTGATTTAATTTTTTTAGACTTAAACTTCCTGTTTCTCTCAATGTTTCTTATCGCCTGCAAAGGAGTAATCTTTGAGGCAGTCGCAAGAGGAATAAGTGCAGAAATCATAACACTTGCTATACTGAAAACAATTGCACTGAGAGCAGACCACAAATTAAGATAAAAAACAAAGTCGTCACCCATAAGATACACTATTCCCTTTACAAGCAAAAAGGCAATTAAAAAACTTATAGGTGTTGCAATAAGAGTGATAATAAACGCTTCTCTGCCGAAAATCGTAATTATCTGACGCTTTGTTGTTCCTACCGCACGAAAAAGCCCTATCTGTCTTTTTCGCTCTTGAAGATTTGAATTAAAAGCATTTACCACTGATAAACAAGATGCAATCAACAAAACAACGACTATTAATATGGCAAAAATTGCAGTTTCCTGAATATTTGACGCAGTATCATCATTTGTTTCCATAATACTTTTTGCCGATGTAATCGCATATTGATTATAATTACACCCTATCGACTCTAAATACTGTATTAGATTTTCGTAATTTGAATAACTTTTTACGCCGTTTTTAAAATTTGCATAGCAAACCAAACTCTCTTTTCCGCCTATATCTGTCAAAGTATCTTTACACACGAATACAGACGGTAATGTTTTTTCATCAATAACACTTATAAAAGAAACAGTATTAAGTTTGTTTTCCAAAATACCGACGAGTTTATATTCTTTTTGAACAGTATCGTCAATAACTTCGTTTCCGTTTTGAACATTAAAATTTAAAGTTACGGTATCGCCTACCCTTGCATCAATTCCCAATTTTGAAAGTGCAAGACTTTCCATGGCAATTTCATTTTCTTTCATGGGCATAGAGCCCTCAACAAGCATCGGATTTGCAAGTTCAAAAGCCGAATCGTCAAGCCACCCCACACTTGCCGTTTCATAATTTTTTTCATCCAATCCCGAAACGGAGCCTATTATATGAGCAAATCCGTACTCACCTATAATATTTTGTTCTTGCGCATCTTTTACATACTCTTCGGTAGTTTGAGACCAAATAATATCCTGCTTACCAATTCTTTTATTTTTCAATTCTTTTGCAGAATCAAAAACAGCTGAAGTAAAAAACAAAACACTTGAAGAAAACACCATAGCAAGAATTATGCCTATAACCATTACAGTATATTGTTTACGATGTTGTTTTAAATTGCCGAGTGCAAGTTTATTCACAGTAAGTTTTTTCATATTTACACCTCGACATTCTTTGTATCCTTAACAATTTTCCCGTCTTCAATAGTTAAAACTCTGCTTGCCTGCTCGGCTACACCTAAATCGTGTGTAACAAGAATGAGCGTCACACCAAGTTCGCTTGCGGCATATTTGAGAAGAGCAAGAACTTCTCTTCCGCTTTTTCCGTCAAGGTTTCCTGTCGGCTCATCGGCAAAAAGAATTGACGGCTTATTGGCAAGAGCCCTTGCAATCGCAACACGCTGTTGCTGCCCTCCCGAAAGTGCAGAAGGTAAATGTTCCATCCTATCTTCAATTCCAAGCATTTTTACAATCTTTTCTATATATTTTTCATCAACATTTTTCTTATCAAGCATAATAGGAAGAATAATATTTTCATAGCCTGTAAGTTCATTTACAAGATTATAAGACTGAAACACAAATCCAAAGCGTCTCCGTCTTAAAACAGAAAGCTGATTATCATTGTACTCACTTAACCTTTTATCCCCATAAGTAACAAATCCCGATGTTGCGTTTTCAAGAGATGAAAGAATATGAAGAAAAGTAGATTTGCCCGAACCTGACGGACCTGTAACGGCACAAAATTCGCCCTGTTCAAAAGAAACGGTAATATCATCAACAGCTTTTATGATGCTGTCGCCGTTCATATATTCTTTTGTCAAATTTGTGCAGGAAATGATATTCATATTAAATTTCTCCTTTCTTTTTTCAACTATATTTTAACCTGTCATTCTTTCATTTGTCTTGCTTTAACATTAAATTTTCGTAAGGTTATCATAATACAAAACAGTCCTGATAAACAGGACTGTTTATTGTCAACGAACGATTTTAAAGATTAAAATTCATAAACTATATGGTTATATATCCGTCAATATGAGGAATGCAGATAATTATATTCAAACCTTCTTTTCCGTTTTCTGCAACAATTGTACCGTGATGTTTTTCAATAATCGCTTTTGTAATTGCAAGACCTATACCGGAACTGTTTTGGCTTGCATTTTCCGCTCTGTGAAAACGGCTGAACAATTTAGGCAAATCTTTCTGGGATACACCCTTGCCGTTGTCTTTTATAAAAATATTTGTCGCTTTTTCGCTGTCATCAATAACAATTTCTATTTTACCGTCTTTATCTGTATGTTCACATGCATTCTTTACAACATTTGCAATCGCCTCATACATCCATAACTTATCTATACGAAGTTTACTGTCGCCGATAACGGTATATTTTTTATAAGGAAATACAGGTTTAAATTCATTGACAATTTCATTTGCCAATTCTGCCATACTCTCAAGTTTAAAATCCATAGTATAACTATCGCTTTTTATCTTTTCAAGACGAAGCAATTTGTATATGAGATTTTCCATTTTTTCAATAAGTTCAAGTTCTTTTTTTGTATGTTCATTCGGACTGTTTGCATTTTCCAACTCAACATAGAGTTTCATTGCAGCAAGCGGAGTTTTAAGTTGGTGAGAAACATCACTTATAAATTCCTTGTTTTCCTTTGATGTTTTCTCAATATTATTTCGCTCTAAACAATACCTTTCCTCCAATTCGGCAACGGCATTTTGCAAAGATGCAAAGTGGCTGTCGTTTGTGCTGAATTCTGTTTGATTGTTATTTTGAATAAAATTTTCAACACTCTGAGTAAGCATATCAATATTTTTGTGAATTTGCCTATTTTTAACAATAACAAAAACTAAACACAGAGATAAAACAACTGTTACACCATATAAAATCATTGTCAACTCTCCCATCTGTAACCGACTCCCCGAACGGTTTTAATATGGTTTGCCCCGATTTTTTCACGCAAACGGCTGATATGAACGCTGAGAGTATTGTCATCTATAAAGTTTCCGTTGTCATCCCAAATGCTTTGAAGAAGTACTCTTCGACTTACAATTCCTGAATTGTTGCGAATTAAAGTTGACAAAATTTGATATTCTGTTTTTGTAACAAAAATATTTTCGCCGTTTCTTCTGACCGTCATATTTTGTGTATCTATTACAAGTTCCGAAGTTTTAATAATAGTTCCCGTTACATTTCTGCGAAGCAACGCACGAACTCTCGACATAAGCTCAAGAAGTTTAAAAGGCTTGGTAACATAGTCGTCTGCACCTAAATCAAGTCCTCTGACAATCTGTATTTCATCATCACAGGCAGTTAAAAATAAAATAGGTGTAGCGATATTGCAAGAACGGATACTTTCACAAAACTCAAATCCGTTTCCGTCCGGCAAAATAACATCGAGAATTATTAAGTTAAATTCATTGACAGTTTTTTTCTTTGCTTCGGCAATAGAAGACGCACATTCGACAATATATCCTTCTTTACCGAGCATCTCGCATAAACCGTCACGCAAAAAAGCATCATCCTCGACTAACAATATCTTTGAACCCATATAATCACCAAAATAATAATACCATAGTTTTATACCCGTATCAACAATCATACAAAACCTTACGAAATTTTAAGAAAACATCATAAACTGCCATTCGGTTTTATAAAATCTATATAAAAAACAAAACTGACTCCGTAAAAACGAAGTCAGTTTTTATTAGATATATTGAATTTTAAATAAGACCTGTTATAAATAATCATTCTTTTAAATATATCATATATTTAACATTGCTGCGCATAGACAAAACGCCTTCTTCTCCTACAATAACATGGTCAATCAAATTTACCTTTAATTCACTTATATATTTACGAAGTTTCATAGTTAAATTGAGGTCTTTTCTTGACGGCTCGCAATGTCCGTTGGGATGATTGTGAGCAATTACAATTGAAGACGCCGAGTCTTTTATAACAAACTCAACTATCTTTCTGATGTTAACAGGAGAATGATTTACAGTACCTTCATTGCAAAGATGCGTTTCTATTATCTCATTTGAATTGTTAAGCGTTGTAACATAAAACTTCTCGACAGTTTCATACATCATAAGCGATTGATAATATTGTTTAATAACATCCACAGAATCAAATTTTAAAATATCTACGCTTTTATTGCTCGCTACTCTTTTATTGAGAATATTATGCAATTTAAGTAAAACAGCTGTATTTTTCCCAACACCGTTTACTTTTGTTAAACTCGAAACATCGGCATTAAAAATATTTTCCAAAGTGCCGAAAGTGTTGAAAAGTTCGTATGAAATCTCTTTCACATCTTTTCTCGGTATTGCATAAGTCAACAAAAGTTCAACCAATTTATAGTCGGGCATACTTTCAAATCCACCGTTTAAAAACTCGTCCCTAAGCCTTTGTCTATGCCCCTCTCGGCTGAGATTTGGCAAATCTAACACCTCTTAACAACAATTATTTTTCTAAATAATTTTAGCATAATAAAATTTCAAATTCAAGAAATTTTACTAATTTTTGACAACTTTTTTAACATTGAATAAATAATATTATTTTACATATAAACCATAAATTTTCATTAATATTTTTGTTAAATAAACAGTCATATCGCAAAAGCGATATGACTTTATTTTTTCAACAAAAACAAAATACTTATGGAAAAAAAATAAAATATGTTATATAATATTTATTACAGAATATTTTGGGAGTAATTGTTTTGAAAATTGGTTTTTATGATTCAGGAATAGGCGGTTTGAGTGTACTTGAAACGGCACTGAAACTGTTGCCCGACGAACAATTTATATACTATGCAGACACGGAAAATGTACCGTACGGAGAAAAAAGCAACGAAGAAATACTTAACTATGCCGAAAGTGCCGTAAAATTTATGATAGAAAACGATGTCAAGGCAATCGTTATCGCCTGCAACACCGCTACAAGTGTGGCTGCAAAGTATTTAAGAGAAAAATATTCCATACCGATTATCGGAATGGAACCTGCCGTTAAACCTGCTGTTGAAATAAAAAATCACAAAAAAATACTCGTAAGTGCCACTGCAGTAACAATACGAGAAAAAAAGCTGAAAGATTTAATAAGCAGAATTGACAAAAATCACGACACCGAACTTGTGTCGCTCGGCGGACTTGTGAAATTTGCAGAAAAAGGAATTTTTGATTCTGTGGAAATTGAAAAATATCTCACTGAAACTTTAAGCAGTTTTGAATTAAACAAGTTTTCTGCCATAGTTTTAGGTTGCACTCACTTCAATTACTTTAAGGACACTTTACGAAAGGTTTTACCAAGCGACATAGTTTTTGTTGACGGAATTAACGGAACCGTAAATCAATTAAAAAAAATACTCGAAAAAAACGGTTTGCTTGAAAACAACAAACAAACCGTAGAATTTTATCATTCAGGAAAACCTGCAAATTCAAAAGAAGACTTGCAATATTTTTCTAATCTAATATCAAGACTTGAAAATATGAAAAAAATCAAATAGCCTTTTGCTGAGCTTTCAACTTTTTCATAATAAACGGCAAAACATCTTCCTTTTCAATATTCAACACAATCGAAAATTCATCGTACAATAAATCTTCCGACTCTCTGAAAATCTGTTCATCTGCTATGTGCAGTTTTTTACCCTCGTCCTGCAATTTTTGTTTATGCAGATAAAGTGTCTTGATGATTTTCATAATTTCCAAACGGTCTCCGCTTTTGACTGTTTTATTGAAATATTCTTTTCGTTTTGCGTCATCATCAATCCACATTATTTTTTCATCGGGCAAAGCCTCGATTATATCGTATATTTCCTGCGGAGTAAGAACTTTTCTCATTTTCGCAACAAGTTTTTCATTAAAAGACGGGACATATACTACTGAATCCTTATTTCCTACAGAAGTTAAAACATAGTATTTTACCTTTTTACCGTCAAAAAGATTTTCTGTAATTTCAGAGATACGACAAACACCACTCATTCCGTATTGTACTAAATCTCCAATTTGATACAATCTAAAGACCTCCTAAATTATACTGCAAAAGCAGAAATTTTTTAAGTTTAAAAACTTAAATAAAAAAAGCATATAATATCTGACAAATACATTATAACATATTTTCCGAAAAAATGTAAGGGTTTATTTTATTTAAAGTTAAAATCGTTATAATCTCATTTAAAATGATTGCAAATATGACAAATAAGTCTTGATTTTTTAATATCTATTTAGTATAATATCATACGCAACTGATACGGAGAGTTGTCCGAGCTGGCCGAAGGAGCACGACTGGAAATCGTGTAGTGAGTTAAAGCTTACTCGAGGGTTCGAATCCCTTGCTCTCCGCCAAAAATCGCTTTGCTTATATATAGCAAGGCGATTATTTTTTTGTAATGCACTTATTGGCAAGTTACTTTTTAAATTTTGTAGCCAAACTTGTAGCCAAGAGGGAGCGTGACCCCCTCATAAAGAGGGGGGGAACCACGCACCCCCTTGGCTATCTGAATAATACATCACTTATCGTATCAACACAATTTTCCTGCATTTGATGTGTACAATGAATATATGTATCCAGTGTAATATTTGCAGACGAATGACCAAGACGAGAAGACACAACTTTTAATGGTACTTTATTTTCTAACATAAGTGTTGCATTAGTATGCCTTAAATCGTGAAATCTAATAACAGGCAAATTATTATTTTGCAAAAGTTTTTTAAAATTTTTATCAATATAATTTGTAGTCATAAAGCCACCGTTACAACTGCAACATATTAAGTCATAAGAATTATATTCATTACCAAAAACATTTTTTAATTCAACTTGTTTCGTTCTGTGTTCTATGAGAATTTCTACTAATTCTTTTGTTAACAAAAGCGTTCTTTTACTGTTTTCAGTTTTTAATGGAGCAAATTCCATACCGCCATTTACTCTGTTTGCGTTTCTTTCTATTTTTAAAGTCATTTTGTCATTATCAAAATCACTCCATTTTAATCCTAAAACCTCTCCCCTACGCAAACCCAATGACAAGCCCAAAACTATTGGTATATATAATTGGGTACCTTTAGCGACAGAAATTAGTTTTCTTGCTTGTTCTTTAGTTAAAGTAACTGAATTATATTGTACACGCTTCGGCGGTTTTACAAAATCAAAACAATTGTTATAAAACAAATTCATAGACATAGCATATTTAAAAGCAGAATGCAAATTTCTATGAATATATATAATTGTTGTAGACGATAAACCTTTATCAATTAGTTTAATATAAAATTCTTGTATATCTATTGGTTTTATTTTACTTACTATCAAATTTCCTATTTCCGGTATAATATGTTTATAAACATTATTTTTGTAGCCTGATACTGTATTAGGCATTAAATTCAATTCAACATAGTTTTTTAACCAATATTCTAAAAAATCGGATAACAACATATTATCATTAAGATACATTTCACCATTATAATATTTTTGATTTAATTTAAACAAATATTTATCTGCTTCTTTTTTGGTTTTAAAACCACTTTTTGTATATCTTTTTCGCTTACCGTTTTCATAAAAACCATTACTAAATGAAACAGTATATGTTTTACCTCTTTTATATATTGAACCACTCAACTAATACGCACCAACTTCCTGCTCCATCCATTCTTCAAACTGTTTAACAGGAATTACTATTCTTTTACCTATACGAAAAGATGGTATAGTACCATTATTACAATAACAATATGCTGTTGTTTTACTAATGCCTAAAATCTTAGACACCTCTAAAACAGAATATGTTAACTTTTTCACAATCAACCCTCCTGATATAAACTTGCTTTTTCAAAAACAAGTTTTTCAAATTTCTTATTTGTTTTATTCATATATATTGTTAAATCTGCATATAACAACTCTAATGCAGATTGCAAGTCATATATATTTTCAATGGCGGCATAAGATTTAATATAGCCACAGACTTGAGCCACAATAGAATTTTTATCTGCCTGCAATTGACTGCTTTTTCTAACAAATGATTTAGAACCCATATCCATAAAACAATTTGATAAAATTTTCCATTCAGATAATACTGTTGAATTTTCTAAACGAGAACGGTTATTTTGTGTTAACACCAACCACTGTTGAGTTAAATATTCCCAAATTGCTTTAGACTTTTCTAACAAATCTTTAACTGTTTCTATACCATACTCTCTTAAAAAGTTTCTTTTTAATTCAAACTCAACATTCCATACATTAGTAATATCCGCATTATATGACTTCCATATATCTAAAAACCAACATTTATTACGCTTTTCCTTAATTTCAAGTGATTTATTATAAATCCTGCAAAATATCAAACCCTTACGGACACCGAACTCAAAGCCGTTTATTATACTACCGCATATTCTGGTATTTTTCTTTGTCGCTCGTGTTTTGAAATAATTATAATCAAAAGATGAAAAGTTTATGTTATCGGTATGACAACACAAATCTGCACGGTTTATTTTTTCTCCAATAGGTTTTCCGAAAACGCCAGAAATCCAATTTAATATTTTACTATACGATTTCTTAACGCCTAAAGCCCAAAGAGATGATTGTTTGATTTTTATAAATACAGGATAATTTGAAATATTTACCGAGCGGACAGAAGCAAAATCAATTTCATAATCATTATTATGCAAAATATAAGAATAACCTTTAGAACCGTTCGGCAAAATCTCAAAAACAAAATCATTCAACTCAAATAAAACTTTATCACTTTTATAATCACTACGATAAATTTGTGCCAAACATTTTTTAGTTTCCAATTCAGAAGAAAAAGTAGCAATTATATTATTATAATTCAAAAAATCTAAAGAAAACTGCAAAGTATCAATATTACTGATATACATAATATAAATTCCTTTCTAAATAAAAATTTTAATTTACAATTACATATTTATTTGATATACTGATACTTGAGGGCAACCAACTCTCAAGTATTACTTACACATAGTAGTACATTTGGGTCTTGCATTAACGCAGGACCTTTTGTTTTATCAACTCCCTTGTGTTTGAACCTGCCCTATTAGTAAGGAAGGCAGGTAATTTATTTAGTAACAACAACGCATTTAAACTAACTGCACAACTTAAACATAAGCGTTATTTAAATGCTCAGGGCGTTGCCCCGCAATACATTTCAAACAATAAAGGACTGTATGTTACCAGCACCATTTAAACATCTGCATCTTAATTCTGATACGGTAAATATATAAACAACTGCACAATTTATATCAGAAAAGGCATAATAACAACAACGCTATTTATTGAATACTATTTAGTATGTTACTAACTAAATAGTATCATTAGGTTTAAAAAATGTCAATACCATTGACGAAAATAATTATTTATTTTATAATATAACTAGTTAGTTATATTGTCAGAGGTACAAAATCATGTCATATAATGAAAGATTAAATAAGTTAATAGATGAAAGTGGCTTAAAAATAATAACTATAGCACAGCGTTGTCAACAGTTAGGTGTGGATTTAAAACCATCATATATAAGTGTTTTAAAAAATTCTCCCGACAAAGTTGCTTCAGACAAAATTTCAAAGGCTATCGCAATAGCATGTAATGCAAGTGATAAAGATATACTAATCATTGAAAACTACATTGATAATGCTCCAGAGGCATTATTAAACACTTTTGAAATAATTAAAGATATAATCATTTCAACTGCTGAAATGTATATGTCGAATGACTTTAGCGATATCGAAAAAAAAGCAATAAAAGACAATATGACAAATATGCCTATAGTTGACTTCATCAGTATGTTGAACAGAAATGAATTCAAAACGAAATATAAAAAAATTAACAGTTCAAATAGTACACAAATTATAACAGAAGACAATGAAATTAAAGTTATATCCACTCTTGCTGAACCTCAAGGCTTTATTGTTTCAGATAATACAATGCAACCTACCCTGCTAAAAGGAGATAAAGTTAATTTAGAAATCACTGAAATCAGCAAGTTAAATAACAATGACATTGTTTGCTTTACAGAAAAGAAAAATCCTAAAAAACTCATATACAGAATGTGTTATTTTATGGATAATAAACGAACGGTTGTAAATATGATACCTTTAAGTAATATCGGTAATGCTAAAGCAATAAATTATAATATGGAAAAAATAACTATTTTAGGAAAAGTTACAAGAATAATAAGAAATATATAAAATATTCTGTAGCCAATTGTAGCCAACACTAATTTTATTATACGGAAGCAAAAAACCTACTCTGTTCTAATAACTATATAATTGTATATATTGTTAATACATTTTCTTATTTATATAACAATTATCCAACTGGAAATCGTGTAGTGAGTTAAAGCTTACTCGAGGGTTCGAATCCCTTGCTCTCCGCCATATTAAATACCTATAGCAATCCGAAGCATTAAAGGTCGGACAGCTATAGGTATTCTTAATTTTCTTTAATTTATACACATTCGGACTTTTATATGTTTAATTCAAACTGTATAAAAACAATAAATGTTTAATCGAGGCAATTATGAAAGAAAAGAAATATAAAAAAACGCTTTTGGCTTGTTATCTTGGATTTGTTACCCAAGCTATATCAGCAAACTTCACTCCGCTTTTATTTTTAACATTCAAGAATACATACAAAATAGGATTGGAAAAAATCGCTTTAATTCCGTTAGTATTCTATTTGACACAACTATTGATTGATTTTGCAGCCACAAAATTTGTTGATAAAATAGGATACAGAACCTGTGTAGTAGCATCGCAGGTATTGTCTGCGGTAGGGCTTGCATCTATGGCTGTTCTGCCGGAAGTTCTTCCTGTTCCGTTTATCGGCATATTGATTTCCGTAGTGCTGTATGCAATAGGAAGCGGTCTTATTGAAGTTTTAGTAAGTCCTATTGTTGAAGCTTGTCCTTTTGAAAATAAAGACGGTATGATGAGTCTGTTACATTCTTTTTATTGCTGGGGTGCAGTTGGCGTAATTTTAGGCTCAACACTCTTTTTCACAGTATTCGGCGTAGAAAAATGGCAGATACTCACATTGATTTGGGCGCTTATACCATTATATAATGTGTTCAATTTTATAACCTGTCCGATTGAACGCTTGGTAGAAGACGGCGAAAGTATGAATATCAAACAGTTGTTACGATTACCGTTGTTTTGGTTGCTGATACTGCTTATGGTATGTTCCGGTGCGTCCGAAGCGTCTATGGCTCAATGGGCATCTGCATTCACAGAGTCGGCAATGGGTGTTTCAAAAACAGTCGGAGATTTGGCAGGACCTTGTTTATTTGCCGTTTTTATGGGAATATCTCGTATATTGTACGGAAAAATGAGTCATAAACTGAATTTGACCAAAACAATGTTGGCGTGCGGTACGCTTTGTGTAATATGCTATCTGACCGCATCGCTCTCCGCTTTGCCTATTATTGGGTTGGCAGGTTGTGCATTTTGCGGTGTTGCAGTTGGCATTATGTGGCCAGGCACTATCAGTATTTCTTCTCAGAAATGTCCTAAAGGCGGTACTGCAATGTTTGCATTTTTAGCTTTGGCAGGAGATTTAGGTGCAACCATAAGCCCTACACTTGTAGGCAATATTTCAAATATGGTCGGCGGCAATCTTAAAATAGGATTACTTGTTGCTACCGTATTCCCGTTAGTATTGATATTCGGTTTGATTATTCTTAACAGAAAATTCAGCAAATCATCTAAACAAAAACAAATTTACAATACAAATTAAATAGTTAAATGCAATAATAAAAGCCGTTTTGTTTTTTCAAAACGGCTTTTAAATTATTTACTTATTGTCTTTCAACTATTTTAACAAGTTCGCCGACAGAAACATTGTCTGCCAAATTTATGTTTGCAACAGAAATTTCAGCATCGCTTTCTACTTTTACAATCTTATTGTTTTTCCACTCAAAACTGATTTTGATACCGTTTACAACCATATTTTTAACAAAACCCTTATCCCAACTGTCAGGTAAAGCAGGCAACAAGTCAACTACTCCGTTTTCCTCGTACAAAAGCAACTCGTTTACACCTGCAACAAATCCGAGATTACCGTCAATTTGAAAAAGTGACGGCGGATGAACGGCAAACAAATTATAGAAAACTGAATGAGCCATCATACTGTGCATTACGCTTTTTGCAGTTTTTGAGTCGTGAAGTCTTCCTGCAAGACACATTGCCCAAGCGGCGTTCCATCCGATAAACTGTTTACTGTTTTCAACTCTGTAATTGAACAGTTTTCTTACCCACTCGGTTTCCTGCTTATTTTCATAATATTTCAAAACATTTGCAGGATAGAAAGAGTAAAGCGGTGAAAAATGTCTGTGGCCTTTCTCTGCGATTGTTTTATCTTCGTGCCACTCAAGCAAGCCTGTACTTCCACACTCATACGGTTTCATTTTTGATAATTTGTCGTTTATATCATCAACAAGTTCTCCGTTTACAAAAAGTTCCTTATAATTTGCAAACGCCTGTCTGATAATTCCCATCTCAAAGTTTGATGCATAGTCAAGGTCGCAGTTGCCGTTTTGAACAAACGACGCTTCGGGCGACGCTGACGGAGCAGTAACATACTGTCCGTTGTGAAGCACAAGATAATCGTTGCAAAACTGTGCGGTTTGCGTCACTATTTCTTCTATCTGCTCTTTATATTCGAGCAATTTACCGTTTTTATAGTGTGTAAACACCTCATTGGCAAGCCAAGCACCGCAAAGAGGAGCATACATATAGCAAGGGTTACCCTTTACAGGCGTGGTTTTTCTCCAAATATCAACATTATGATTGCAAGATGAACCGCCGCAGCCGTAATTTACCTTTGCAGTTTTTTTACCCGACTGTACAACTTCGTAAACAAACCTGAAGAAAGGTTCGGCACAATCATCAAGACCGCTTTTTGTCAGCGACCAATAGTTCATTTCGGTATTTATATTTACGGTGTAATCACTGCTCCACGGAGCACGAACATCTTCGTTCCATATTCCCTGCAATGTCAACGGCTGAGTACCCTGTCTGCTACCTGAAACAATGAGATACTTTCCGAAATGATAGAACAAATCTAACAGAGAATTTTCAACTCTGCCTATTTTAGCTGACTTGATAAGTTTATTTACAGGCAAATCATTTTCTTCACACAAAGAAAAGTCCTGATTTTTAAACACTTTTGAAAAATCTTCAATATGCCTTTGCTTAAGTTCGTCAAATGTTTTTTCTTTTACTGACTTCAAGACATTTTTGCAGATATTTTCGGCATATTTTACATCTGTTTCGGGCATTTCGTTATATGCTTTAAAACCTGTGGCGGTTGTTGTAATCAATAATATTTCTTTAGCATCATTAACTTTAAGACAACCTTCTTCAAAAGAAACTGTACCGTCTGTTTTAAGTTCCGTTCTTGAGCAGAAACACATACCATTATGTTCATTGTACTGAACAGGATTTTGGACTTTTCCCAAGTATTTGGGAACAACATAATCAGGAGCATTTCCCAAAATACTCAAAGCGTTTTTATCTGCAACAACAGTGCTTTTCAACTTACTTTTTGCAGATATTTTAACAGAAAACTTTGAACTGTTTTTAATTCTGTAAACAAGCACTTTATCGGGATATGAACAAAATGATTCTTTAATATATTTTCCGTTTTCAGTTGTATGAACTGCTGTTTCAAGGTCTAATTTTCTTTTATAATTTTTAGAAGACGGCTTCGAGAAATTTATATAAATATCTCCGAGAGGAAGAAATGCCTCGTGATAGTCTCCGCAAAGTTTTTCCATACAAAGTTTATCTGCGTCTTTACACTTACCGTCAAAAACAAGTTGACGAACTTCGTCAAGATACTTTAAACTTTCCGAATTTGTTTGGTCTTTCGGATACCCCGACCAAAGAGTACAGTCATTAAGTGCAATTCTTTCCTGACGCACACCGCCGAAAACCATAGCACCCATATATCCGTTCCCCAAAGGCAAGGCTTTTTTCCAGATGCGTGCAGGCTTTTTAAACCATACTGTTTGTTTCATAGACTTTCTCCTATTTTATAACTATATTTTCACAATTTTTCATTTCGACTTTATTGCTTTTTTCAAAAATGTTTCCGTCGATATAAACATCGCTTGAAGATTTAATACTGATAGGTTCTTTATCATATTCTTTGAAAACATTGTTTAAAATTTTAATGTTTTTATGTACTGCCCCGTTGTGAAAAGCATTTTCTGGTTTAATTAAAATCGGTGTTGCACCACTGTACTCAAAAACATTATTTTGGATTGTAACATCTTTACACATTCCGCTTTCATACCAACTTTTAGCATCATCAGAAAGCAAAACTCCGCTCATAGTATTGCTGATAAATCTGTTGTTTTCAATTACAGCCTTGCCTCTTGATGTGTACAAAATACCTCTTGTTATGATATGGTTAAGCACATTATTCGCATAGTACAAAGACGCACATTTATCAACATCTTCAATAACAAGACCTTTAAAACTGCTTGAAGCAGGTTTTTCAAGAACAAGTTTAATATGGTGCGAATCAACTTTTTCAGATGACACTATCTTGTTTTTCCCTTTGCAAAGCAAAGTTGTCGGGTCGATGAATTCTATTTTATCTCCTTTATCCAAAGGATTGAAATCCCATGCCTGAGGATGACAGAAAGCAACGATTATCTCATTTTCATTTACACTTTTCACTTTAAAGTGAATACCGTGAACATTGAGTGCATCGTCAGCCGCACCGTCAAAAAGACAGTTTTCAACAGTTACTTTTCCATAGCACATACAAATATGCATAAAGTCCGTAAGAGAGGACATCTCATATAATCCATCGGGATTGGGGCAGAATTTACAACCGTTGAAAGTTAAATCGCAACAATTTTGAGCAACAAAAGCGTGTGAATAATTGAAATACTCGCTGATATTTTCAAAATATAAATTTTTACTGTTTTCGGCAAAAATTCCGACATCACTTCTGTGTGTGTTAAAAACATAGAAATTTTGACCGACAACATAGTCGTTTTTCAAAAAATATTTTACGGCAAACTTGTACGGTGCAATTTCCTTTACACTATACGACGCTCTAAACGGATGTGGTTTTCTTTCAATTTTATTTTTTTGTTCAGGTCTTATTGTTGCATTCCAATATGCCGTATTGCTAAACTGCCTAAATCCGAGTTCATAACCCTTGCCAACCCATTTGAAGCCTTTTTTATCTTTAACATAGACACTTTCTTTGTCAAGTTCAAACTCTGCGTACCAAGGCGTACATTTTGTTACAGTGAGTTTATGCAAATTCGGTTTAACCGTATCTATTGTAAAATCTTTAAATCTTACATTTTCGCAATTTGAAATGATTGCGTTTGTAACTTTACCGTCAATTAAAAAAGTGCATTCATTTCCTTCTATCGTAAGATTTTTTATATTTTCAACGAGCAAGGCAACTTTGTGAATAAAAGTCTCTGACTTATTATCATATCTTTTATATTCTTCTGCCGAAGTGGTGTTTGTTATTGCTCTGTAAGTCTTTTGACATTCATCACTGTCAATAAAATATGTACCTTTTTCAAAAACCAAAACTTTTTCTTCGTCTGTTTTTTGAAGTTCACAAAATAAATCATAAAGAGGTTTTGCAATTTGCTTATTTGGAATAATTCCGTAATCTTTTGCCGAATATGTTTTCATAATTTTCTCCTACAACTTTATATTAAAATCATTATATATTTAAAACTAATTTTTTGCAATATTTCTAAATGAACTAAATGTAAAATATCAATTTATGACAAAATTTTACCATAATAAAATCAATAAGTTTAATACAATAATATATAGTGGATTTTATTTTAAAAATAATATATAATATCATTGACTAAAATTAAGGGTGATACAATAATTATGACTGTTCAGGAAGAAGTTGTTGAAAAACTTATTCAAAAAAATTACACGATTTCTTTTGCGGAAAGTTGTACAGGCGGACTTTGTTGTGCCAGACTCGTAAATGTTACAGGCACCTCACAGGTTTTAAACGAAAGTTTTATAACTTATGCAAATGAAGCAAAAGTAAAATATCTTTTTGTAAAAGAAGAAACCATTGAAAAATACGGCGTTGTCAGTGAAGAAGTTGCATACCAAATGGCTGAGGGTGTATGCCGTCAAAGCGGTGCAAATGTCGGAGTTGGTATAACAGGTGTAGCAGGTCCGGGCGGCGGAACCGAGAAAAAGCCTGTCGGTATGGTATGTTTCGGATTTTGCATAGACGGAGAAACAACCGTCTGTACTGCCCAATTTTCAGACATAGGAAGAAACAACATTCGCAACAAAAGCGTCGAATTTGTCTATGAAAAATTAAACGAACTTTTGGAGAAAAAATGAAAATAGCACTCATATTTACAGGCGGCACAATAGGAAGCGAAAAGAAAAACGGTTCGGTATCGCCGAATGAAAACACAAAAAATATTTTTCTTGAAACAATAGAAAACCGCTACAAAAACTCTGTACAATTTGAAACCGTTTCGCCTTTTACAATACTCAGCGAAAATTCAAACGGCGAAGTTTTAAAAAAACTGACAAATTGTATTTTACAAAAAGCAAATGAAAATTGTGACGGAATAGTTGTTTTTCACGGAACTGACACACTTGCTTTTTCAAGTGCGGCAATAGGCTACACAGTTGGAAACAATGTAAAAATTCCGATTGTTACCGTAAGTGCAAACTACCCTCACAATGACAGCCGTTCAAACGCCTATCAAAACATATACTCTGCAATAGATTTCATATTGCAGACTGAAAAAGTCGGAACATTTACTGCATATAAAAACACAAACGGCGTTCCGACGATACACAGAAGTACACGATTGCTTGAACAAAACGCTTTTACAGACGATGTTTTCAGCGTCAAAAACAATTTTTACGGATATTTTAACGAAAAAAATATCTTTGTAAAAAACGAGAATTACACGGAAATTGCAGATGAAACAAAGCCTTTTGACATATCGAACATTTCGGAAACTTCAAGCGTATTAAAAATCAAGCCATACCCTGCCATGAGTCTTCCGAAACTAACAAGCGAAACAACTGCTGTTTTATTTGAAAGTTACCATTCAGGCTCAATTTGTACTGACAGCAAATTATTTCAAAGATTTTGCTTTGATGCCAAAGATATGAACATTCCTATTTTTATAGCAGGACAAAAATGCGAATACGAAAGTGCAGCACTCTACAACGAATTGGGAATTAAGCCCATAGTCAACATTGCACCCCCGTCATTGTTTTTAAAAGTATGGTTTGCAACGGCAACAAACAGAATTGAAGATATAGAAAAATCACTTGCTTCAGATATAATAAACATATAAAATTTCAAAAACGGAGAAAACATTATGAAAAGAATTGCAAAATTTGAGAAAGTATCTTTTGAACAATTTAAAAAGGATTTTCAAAAAAACTTCAATGTAAATGATGAAGAAGTTAAAGAGATATACAACAAAATAAAACTTCCTGTTCGTGCAACAAAAGCAAGTGCAGGATACGATTTTTTTGCACCTGTTGACCTTGAACTTAAACAGGGTGTATCAAATCTTGTTCCTACTGGAATTCGTGCAAAAATAGATGACGAATGGGTTTTAAAAATTTATCCCAGAAGCGGACTCGGTTTCAAGCACCGAATTCAACTTGACAACACCGTCGGAATTATTGACAGCGACTACTACGGTTCTTCAAATGAAGGTCATATTATGATTAAAATAACCTGCGACTCAAAAGAAAGCGAACACATTTGTAAAGTTGAACAAGGTCAGGGCTTTGCTCAGGGAATTTTTTTAGAATACGGAATTACGGTTGACGATGATGTCTGCGAAGTCCGTGACGGCGGTTTCGGCTCTACCACTAAATAAACAACTCTAACTACTCCAAATTTATTACGATATGCAAAAAGCGAAGTGTATTTTAACTATACACTTCGCTTTTTTATTATATATTGAAATTAAGAATTACAAAATCAATATTGTACCAAATATTTATTGATTTCCCATTGAGAAACGCTTGTTCTGTACTCTTCCCACTCTGCCTTTTTACCTACTATATAGTTAGTAAACAAGTGGTCGCCCAAAGTTTCTCTGATAAATTCATCTTCTTCAGCTGCTTTAATTGCTTCTTCAAGACTGCCGGGAAGACACTCTATACCTTTTTCATCCAACTCTTTTTTAGAAAGATTGAAAACATTGAAGTCGATAGGAGCAACAGGCTGGAGATTTCTCTTGATACCGTCAAGACCTGCTGCAAGACAAAGTGCCATTTCAAGATACGGATTGCAAGTCGGGTCCGGTGAACGAAGTTCAATACGAGTACCCTTGCCTCTTGAAGCAGGAATACGAACTAAACTTGAACGGTTTGACGCAGACCAAGTAATATAAGTCGGTGCTTCATAACCCGGAACAAGTCTTTTATAGGAGTTTACAGTCGGGTTTGAAAAAACTGCAATTCCTTTAACATGAGCCATAATACCTGCAATAAAGTTATATGCAAGTTTGCTCAAGCCGAGTTCGTCAGACGGGTCATCAAAAACATTTGAACCGTCCTTAATGCTTGAAAGGCTCATATTTGTATGCATACCCGAACCATCGATACCTGCAATCGGCTTCGGCATAAATGTAGCGTGAAGTCCATGCTTTTGAGCGTATGTTTTAACAACATGCTTAAATGTCATTACATCATCTGCCGCAGTGATTACTTCATCAAATTTAAAGTCAATCTCGTGCTGGCTTGAAGCAACCTCATGGTGTGAAGCTTCGATTGTAAAGTCCATATCTTCAAGTGCAAGGCAAATATCACGGCGACAGTTTTCCCCTCTGTCAATAGGGTTAAGTTCAAAATATCCGCCCTCGTCGCTCATCTCAATGGTGGGTTTTCCGTCTTCATCAAGTTTGAAAAGGAAAAATTCACACTCGGGACCTACATTGAAAGAAAAGCCCATATCCTCTGCTTCTTTTACAACTTTTTTAAGAACATTTCTTGGGTCACCGAGAAACGGAGTTTTATTGTCAACAAGATAAACATCACATATTAAACGAGCAGTTTGAGCGTTTTGATGTTTTCTCCACGGGAAAATATTCCAAGTATCATAATCGGGATGAAGATACATATCCGACTCGTCTATTCTTACAAAACCGTCAATGGAAGAGCCGTCAAACATACACTCATTATCAAGTGCTTTTTTCAACTGATTCATTGTAATGGCAACATTTTTCATTATACCGAAAACATCTGTAAATTGAAGTCTTACAAACTCGACATTTCTTTCTTCTGCATCTTTAAGTATTTCTTCTTTAGTGTACTTACTCATTGCAAATACTCCTTTAAAAATATTTTGTATAAAAAACAAAAAGCGTCCCCAAAAAAACGGGAACGCCTTTGTTCTTGCTGTAATTATATTATATTCAAAATAAAAACATTGTCAACAATAAAAAACTTTTTTGTAAAACAAAAGCAGTGTGTAAAAAAATATATGTGCTTTTTTGTTTATTTTACACAATCTATTTTAAATCTAAAAATTCACTTGCTATTGTCTTTTCGGCAAGTTTTGTAAAATAGTCAACAGAAACACCGTCAACGCTGTGTTTTGATGCAAGGTCTGAACTGTATTCTGAAAGTTTATATACGGAAAACTTATATTTTTTACCCTCTTTGTAATAATGACAAACTATCGGACAGAGTTTTGCCGTTGTGATTTGAACATTTCCGTCTTTTCTTTCGACAGTAATTTCTGCCATACCGCCTAAAAGTTGATTTAAGTTTGTCTGGTGCGATACAAAATTTCCTATTGAATAGTAAACAAGTGTTTTGTTACCGCTTTTCTCATCCGTTATCCATTCGACAGGCTCCAAAACATGAGGATGTGTTCCTATGATTATATCTACGCCCAAAGAACAAAAATATTGAGCATATTCCTTTTGATAATCGGAAACAGTCATTGAATTTTCCGTACCCCAATGTGGAAACGCAATTACAATATCGGCGTTTTTCCTTGCTTCTTCAACATCCTTTTTTATTTTATCCTTATCCATAATATTGACAATCCATTGTTTGTCGTCAGGCAAAGAAATTCCGTTTGTACCTGAGGTATAGTTGAGAATGGCGAACTTTATTGAGTTTTTTTCATAATAAACAATTTTATTGTAGTCTTCTTCACTTGCATTTGTGCCGACATGAACAACTTCAGGATGTTTTTCAAAGAATTTTAACTCCTGTTCAATTCCTTTTGAGCCTTTATCCATAGAGTGATTTGTAGCACATGTAAAAATATCAAAACCTGCGTCTATTGCCGCTTCTCCAACCTCCCATGGAGAATTGAACAAAGGATAACCCGTGTAATCAAACTCCGAGCCGCCGAGCATGGTTTCCTGATTTATTACGGCAATGTCGGGTGTTGAAATATACTTTTTAAAATTTTCATACAAGCCGTCATAATTGTAACTTCCGTCTTCTTTTTTGCCCGAATCAATTACCGTATTATGAATTAAATTATCTCCGACTGCAACCAAACTTACTTTTGCATCCGGCAAAGTATCTTGAGATGCTTCCGCTTCACTGCCGTCAGTTACACTTTCTGTATTCGCTACTGTATTCTCGTTTGAAAAATGTCCTGCAACTGCCAATCCTATAACCGTACAGACTGCAAGCACAACGGGGATGATTGCAGATAAAATTTTCTTTTTGTCAGCCATATATTAATCCCTCCGATTATTTTTATTTTAACACAAAAAACAACTGTATTCAATAAATTAAAAATCAACAAAAAACTTCAGTCAACTGTTTTTATTGTATTTTTAATCTGTATGTTATCAAGCACCGTATCTCAAATATTTTTCAACAAAAAAAGTTCGGCAGGTTGTTCATATATTGTATTATTCAAAATAAGACTGCCACAGTCCCTATATCCCATTTTTCGATAGAAATTTTGGGCATATTCATCAACTTGTGTAGAAGTCAAAACCATATTGTATCCTTTGTTTTTCATTTCAGTTTCCCAATATTGCAGCAATTTTCTCCCGTAACCTTTTTTCTGATATTTTTCATCAATGTACAACATAGTACAAAAAGGTATATTGTCCCAAAAAAGATTATATCTGAGCAATCCGATTGGAGTATTGTCTTTTGATAATATATACGCAGTTTTGCTGTGAATTTTGTTTTCAAATTCCTGTTTTGGCAAATGTTTATCAAGTTTATACCAAAACTCTTTATCTTTCATTTGAACATATCTGATTTCCGTCATCAATGCACCTCTGTAATAAAACCCCGAAAAAATCGGGGTTTTAAATTAAAACAAAAATATTTTTAATTACATAGTTATCTTTTCAGCATTTTTCATAAATTCATCAACTGCCGACTGACCGAAATGCTTTAATATAACCTTAATTCCGTCTTCATAAACAGGAGCTCTGCCCGACATATTGTGGCAATCGCTTCCTATTAAACTCACAAGTCCCTTATCAACAAGTTTTAAAATTTTTTTCCTTGCGTGTCTCGGAAAATCGGCAAAAGAAGAAATATTTACCTGTGTCATACAACCCATATCTATGAGTTCTTCTATTTTTGAAAAATCGCTCATCAAACTGTTGTATCTTTCGATATGTGCCAAAACAGGCACTACTGAAAAGTCATAGTACAGATTTTCAAGACGCTCAAAAGTTTTTGACGAAAAAGAATCGGAAAAAGAATGTTCCAACAAAGCATAGTTGCCGTTTGCAATTTTAATTCCGTCGAGATTGTCGTTGTGAAGAAGATAGTCGGAAACATAAACTTCAGCCGCAGTAATCAGCCTTATATCGCCTTTATAATTTTCCTTTAAGACTTCAAAAGCGTCATTGCGTTTTTTTACAAAATCTGTATAAGAAATAGAATCAGAATAATAGTGAGGCGTTAAAATGATTGTTTTTGCACCATAATTTTCAAGTGTTTCTATCATTTTCAAACTCATTTCAACAGAGTTCGCACCATCGTCAATATTCGGAATTATATGGCAATGAGTTTCTGTTAAATTATCAATCTTCAATTTTATCGCCTCTTATCATTTGGAGAGTAGCCGTAGCCGTAACTGTAACCGGAATATCCGCCATAGCCGTAACGGTACGACTTTTTACCGTATTTATAGTATGTTTTCCCCTCTGATTCGGCAAAGTTAACTATAAATCCGAGCAGTTTAGCATCTATAAACTCAAGAGATGATAACGCTTTTTGTATTTCGGGATGTGTAGAGGAATTTTGTCTTACAACCAAAACAACGCCGTCGGAACTCTTGATAATCGGTAAAGCGTCCGAAACAACTAAAATCGGAGGAGTATCTATGATAATATAATCGTACATTTTTGAAACTTCATCAAGAAATTTATTCATGGCTTCACTTCCCAAAATCTCTGACGGATTGGGAGGAATTGAGCCTGAACATATAACGCTTAAATTATCACAATCAACATTGTGAATAACACTTGAAACATTTAAACTTCCGCCTCTTTGTACCGAAGCACCCAAATAATTCGTAAGTCCGGGTGAATTCGGCATAGAAAAATATTGATGAACTTTCGGTTTTCTCAAGTCTGCGTCAATAAGCAAAACTCTCTGTCCTGCCTGTGCAAACGAAATGGCAAGGTTTATCGTAGTAGTTGTTTTTCCTTCGCTTGCCAAAGAACTTGTTACAACTACTCTTTTACAGCCTTCTTTCATTACGGAAAAGGCAATGTTTGTACGAATACTTTTATATGCTTCTTCAATTCTAAATCTCAATCCCGGTTCTATGTCAAGATTTTGAATAAGTTTTCTTGATAAGTCTTTTTTACTTTTTTTCGGCATCAGTTATCACCGCCTTCATAAGTTTTCATCTTTTTGGAAGACTTTTTTGATTTGCTGTCGAAATCGGGTATCGAACCCAAAACAGGAATATCGTATCTTTCGACAAGTTCGTTGCTTGTTCTTATTCTTATATCGAGCATATCTCTAAGGAAAATATACGCACAGGCAATTACGATACCCACTGCAGCGCCGATTAAACATTTTTGCGGATAATTAAGGCTCTCTGCTGCCGCCGCTTTAATCGGTTTGTCTATAACTTTAATTTTAACAAGCCCGTCATTTGACTTTTCTATGAAGTTCGGAATTACTTTTGCAAGTTCGTTTGCAACTTTATATGAAAGTTCACTGTCTTCGGTTGTTATTGAAACACTGAAAAGTGCAGTATCTTCCGTAGCCTGAGTTTTCATTGAGTTTTTAACAAAACTTGCATCATAATCGCCGTCAAGTGATTTGTTCAGACTGTCAGTCGCTATTTGATAAAAATTATTTGTATCAATCAAAGCAAGATAAGTTGTTATCATTCTGATAGCATAGTTCATTTTGCTCGTATTGCTTGAACTCAACACTATACCCGAAGCATCTTCTCTTTCCTCATCTTGAACATAGGCGTAAAAACCGATAGTAGAAGTGTATGTAAGTGTTGTGAAGTTTGCAGTAATAACATAAGCCGCAAGCACTCCTATCAGTGCAAAAGCGACTATGGTTTTCCACTTTTTCATAAAAAGTGATAATACTTTTCTTATATTTTCATCCATTAATTTTCTCCTGAATTATTCATTTTACTATTAATTTATATAATACTTTAATATATTTTTTTTGTCAATACGCATTGACAAGCATTGAATGTTTAATTTATAATATAATCAAATTATAAACTATTTATAAATTCAATTACAAATGTGAGGATTTTATTATGGCTAAAAATTTAAAAGATATTGATAATATCGCTGAACAAAAAGGCTCAGGTATGAAAACACTGTGGCAGTTTGTAAAATTCATCGTTGTAAGTTTGCTTGCCTGCATTGTTCAATTTGCACTTGTAAATCTCATTCCGCTCATTCCGCAAGTAAAGGAATTGTACGCAACGCCTCTTAATTGGTTTGTTTTCGACTATCCCGTAGTTACAAACGAACTCGGAGAAGTCATATCGGGCGGACTCGGATATTTCATTGCGTTTAATGTTGCAAACATTGCTGCCCAAATTGTTGCCTTTTTTGTAAACAAGGAAAAAACATTCAACTCAAGTGCAAGCACGGCTGTAACTTTACCTATATACATAATTTTCACATTGGCACTCATCTGTTTCTCTGCTTGGCTTTCTCCGACTTTGAACACACTTTTCACAACAAAGTTACATTGGAGCGACGCAGTGTCAATTAATGTAGCTACCGCAGTATGCTCGTTTATACAATTCATTCTCTACTTCCCTGTTGATAAAATTCTTTTCAAAAAGCCAAAAGAGAAGGAATAATAAAAATTTAATCCGTATCATACAATTAAAAGCCGCTGTAAAAAGCGGCTTTTTTTATAAATATTAATGAATAATAACAGTACAGTTTTATATTAATAAAGTTGAAGAATATAAATTATAATTCCGTATATCACAGATGCACTTATTCCGTAAACAAGAACAGGACCCGCTATTGAAAACATTTGAGCGGCAGTTCCCAAAACAAGACCCTCTCGATTGAATTCAAGTGCAGGAGAAACTACACTGTTGGCAAAGCCTGTAATCGGAACTATCGTGCCTGCACCGGCGTGCCTTGCTATTTTATCAAACACGCCTATACCTGTTAAAATTGCCGTTATAACTATTATTGTGCATGGCGTAGCCGCCGTTATTTCCTTTTCCGTCATTTCAAGCATTTTAAACAATTCATTTAAACCCTGCCCGAAAAGACAAATTGTTCCGCCGAATAAAAACGCTTTTACGCAATTCATTAAAACAGGACTTTTTGTTCCTGCATTATCAGCCATTTGTTTATATTTTTCTTTTGATATGCCCAAAGCAAACACCTCCATCCGTATTTTTTAACAAATTGTTATATATATTCAAAAAGGCTTGACTTTTTTTAATCTATGTGTAACATTAATATATACAATTTGTAATAGGTGGTTATATTATGCACTTAATAGATGTAAGAAATATTTATAAAATCTACAATCCGGGAGAAAATCAGGTAAATGCGCTTGACGGAGTTTCTTTAACCATCGACGAAGGCGAATTTGTCGCAATAATCGGTCAATCAGGCTCGGGTAAATCAACTCTTATGAATATGCTCGGTTTACTTGACACACCGACTGAAGGAGAATACTACATTAATGGCAAACTCGTTGACAATCTGACAGACGACGAGATGAGTACAATCAGAAATGAACAAATCGGATTTATTTTTCAGGGCTTCAACCTTATCTCATCTTTGTCGGCAGTAGAAAATGTTGAGCTGCCTCTCGTTTACAGAGGTATGAAAAAGGAAGAACGCAGAAGAATATCCATTGATGCTTTGGAAAAAGTAGGTTTGGGCGAAAGAATAAATCATTTGCCATCACAAATGAGCGGCGGTCAGCAACAGAGAGTTGCAGTTGCAAGAGCAATAGCGGCAAAACCTCCCGTTATTTTAGCCGACGAACCGACAGGAAACCTTGACACCCGTTCCACAAAAGAAGTAATGAAAATGCTTCACGCACTTAAAAATGAAGGCAAAACCGTAATTGTAATCACTCACGACAATGAAATTGCAGAACAAAGCGAAAGAGTAATAAGAATACGAGACGGAAAAATAATTGAAGACTATATAAATCCCGGATTTGAAGAAAAATACGGAAGAGAGTCAAAAAAAGATAATAAAAATCCTATTGATTTAGGTTAAATTTAATAGTTCAAGAATAAATCACCTGCTTTTGCAAAAAATATAGCAGGTGATTTATTATGATTTTTTTAAAAGCCTTTATAATCGGAGGTCTTATATGCGTTATAGGACAATTATTGATTGACTTAACAAAACTGACTCCTGCAAAAATTCTTGTGTCATTCGTAGTTTTGGGAGTAATACTCGGAGGTCTTGGTTTGTATGAGCCGCTTGTTGATTTTGCAGGTGCAGGAGCAACAATTCCACTCACGGGTTTCGGAAATGCACTTGCAAAAGGAGTTAAAGAGGCAATACAGAACGACGGTGCCGTCGGAATAATAACAGGTGGAATAAGTGCGTGTGCCGCAGGTGTAACTGTCGCAATACTTTCTGGACTTATAGCAGCAATACTTGGCAAATCTAAAGACAAATAGGCATTTTTCAGAACTTCTTTTCGTCATTATTTTCCTTGAAATAAATTTTATTTGTGATAAAATATATATATCTTAATATTTTGGAGGAATAATAATGGCGGCAATGACTTACGAATCACTTGTTGAAGCAGTGAGAAAAAAATTTAAGGACACCGATGTAAGCTGGGTTGACGGCGTACTTGCATATCAGTTCAACATTACAGGTAAAGCAGAAGGTATTTTCTATGTCGAGGTTAAAGACAAAGAACTTCACATAGAGCCATATAATTATTATGACAGAAATGCTGAATTTACTTTAAACGGAACAAACTTATTAAAACTGTTAAACGGTAAATTAAATCCTGTTGACGCTTTTACTCAAGGTAAAATTCAAGTTGAAGGCGATATGGACAAAGCACTTGAAATCATAAAGTTTCTTAAATAATAACAAAACAAAAAAAACACCGTGACTGCTGTTCACTGAACAAGTCACGGTGTTTTTTATCATTTATACATTTTGCGAAGAAGTTCAATTTCTTTTGCGTAGCCGTCAATATCGTTTGGTGTTTCAAGGAAAAACGGAAGTTCTCTGAGTACCTCATTATTAATAATTCTGTCTATCGCTTCAATGCCTATAAAACCTTCTCCGATTTTTTCATGTCTGTCTTTATGAGCGCCCAAAGGATTTTTAGAGTCATTCAAATGAATGGCTTTAAGTCTGTCAAGTCCGATAATTTTATCAAACTCGTCAAGCACTCCGTCAAGATTGTTGACTATATCGTAACCTGCGTCATTGACATGGCATGTATCAAGGCAAACGCCGAGTTTGTCCGACAACTCAACACGGTCGATAATTGCTCTTATTTCTTCAAAAGAACGACCAACTTCACTGCCTTTTCCTGCCATTGTTTCAAGCAAAACAGTTGTTGTCATCTCAGGGAAAAGTACTGTATTAAGTGCGTCTGCTATCAATTCAACACCTTTTTCACTTCCCTGTCCCACATGAGAACCCGGATGAAAATTATACAGATTATTCGGCACATACTCCATTCTTTTCAAATCATCTGCAAATGTATTTATTGCAAACTCTCTTGTACTTTCAGTTGCAGAACAACAGTTGAGAGTATATGGTGCGTGTGCGAGAATAACACCGAAATTTACTTCTTTTGATTTTTTTAAAAATTCGTCAACATCTTTTTCATCTATATCTTTTGCTTTTGCACCTCGAGGATTTCTCGTAAAGAACTGAAATGTATTTGCATTTATTTCAAGTGCTTGATTTAGCATAGCCAAATAGCCTTTTGAAGCCGAAAGGTGAGCGCCAATAGTAAACATAACATTACCTCCTGTCTGTTTTTCTGAGTTTGTCTAAAAAGTTTGAAAAATACTCGGGAAGTTCACTTTCAAACTCCATATACTCATTTGTTCTCGGATGAACAAAACCAATCATTTTTGCATGAAGACACTGACCGTTTAGTGATGTGATAACCTTTTTTGGACCGTAAACGGCGTCTCCTGCAACAGCATTTCCCCTATTTGCAAGATGAACTCTGATTTGATGAGTTCTTCCCGTTTCAAGTTTAAGTCTCAAATACGTAAAATGGTCAAATCTTTCTTTAACTGTAAAATGCGTAACGGCGTTTCGTGAATTTACATCCGTAACCGCCATCTTTTTTCTGTCATTTTTATCTCTGCCTATCGGCAAATCTATTGTACCTTCATCTTCTTTAAATTTACCGTAAGCGACTGCTTCATAGCAACGGTTAAAACTGTGTTCTTTGATTTGCTCTGCAAGTGAAATATGTGCAAAATTTGTTTTGGCAACTATAAGCAAACCGCTTGTATCTTTATCTATTCTGTGAACTATACCCGGTCTGAATTCCGAATTTACCGTTGAAAGATTTTCCACACCGCAATGATAGAGCAACGCATTTACAAGTGTACCGTCATAATTGCCGGGGGCAGGATGGGCAACCATTCCTTTCGGTTTGTTTACAACAAGTAAATCGTCATCTTCATATACAATATCAAGCGGAATATTTTGAGGCTTCAGCGTCAACATTACAGGTTCGGGAACACAAACATCTATTTCATCGCCGATTTTGACTTTATAATTTTTGCTTACGCTGACACCGTTCACCAAAAGATTGCCGTTTGTTATAAAATTTGCAACGGCGTTTCTTGAAAAACGGTCTGTAAAAAGCGTAACTGCCTTATCTATACGAATATTTTTCTCATTTTCCGTCACGGTAAAATTCAATTCTTCACTCATTATTTTTACCTTTTTCTTTTTTCATATCCTTTATCAAATCAAAAACAAGATACGAGATTAAAGATATTGCACCGACAGTTACAAGACAGTCTGCAAAATTAAAAATTGCAAAGTCAACAAAAGTCGGTTCGATAAAATCTATGACAAAACCGTAAAAAACACGGTCAATCATATTTCCTATTCCACCCGAAACAACAAGAACCAAACTCCAATAAAGCCAATACGAGTTGCACTTGAAAAAATACAGATAAACAAGAATGGCAACACAGGCAACAGCAGTAACGACTATAAAAAACCACCTTGAATTTTCAAGCATACTAAACGCCATACCCGTATTTTCAGCATACCTAAACTGAACTAAACCGGGTATAAACTCTGCCGTTTTATCAGGGTAAAGATTTGAAGATGCAAAGTACTTTGTAAGCTGGTCGATAACGGTTAAAATCACAATAGTAATCGTTGCACCGATTTTTTTATTCACACAATCACTCCGATGTTTAAAATGCGTTCGGGGGCAGAAAAATCTGTCCCCGTTTAACTGATTATTCCATTTCTTTAATAACAGACGCACATCTTGCACAAAGTGTAGGATGTTCGCTGCATTCACCGACAGTCTTGCTGAAAGTCCAGCAACGCTCACATTTTTCGCCTTCGGCTTTTGAAACGCTGACAGAAAGACCTTCTACATTTCCTGCAAAATCGCCTTTGCCGTCAACAACTTCCACATCACTTACAATAAAGATTTCTGCAAGTGAATCTGCAACGCCGTTTAAGAATTCAAGAAGTTCTCCGTCTGCAAAAAGAGTAACTTTTGCTTCAAGAGATTTACCTATTTTCTTTTCATTTCTTGCAAGTTCAAGTGCCTTTTGAACATCTTCTCTTACAGAGTGTATTCTTTCCCATTTATTCATAAATTCAGCGTCTGCCTCTATAAATTCAGGCTTCGGAATTTCATTGAACAACGGAGATTCCGGATTTCTTGAAGAATCGTGAGGCATTGCCTTCCAAATCTCATCTGCCGTAAAAGCAAGAATAGGAGTCATCAAAAGTGTAAGTGCATCAAGAACTTTGTACAAAACAGTTTGAGCGGCTCTTCTTGTTTTGCTTGTCGGTGCAGATGTGTAAAGACGGTCTTTTAACACATCGAAATAGAAGTTACTCATATCTACAACACAGAAATTGTGAATTGCATGAGCCGCAGTATGATACTCGTATATTTCAAAACCGCCTCTTGCAGTTGCAAGAAGTTCATCAAGTTTCATAAGAGCATACTTATCAAGCTCTTCAAGTTCATCTAAACCGACCATATCTGTATCAGGATTGAAATCGTAAAGGTTACCGATACAATAACGGGCTGTGTTTCTGATTTTTCTGTAATTATCTGAAAGTTGTTTGAAAATTTCTGAACTTACACGAACATCGGCATGATAGTCAGATGAAGCAACCCAAAGTCTTAAAATATCTGCTCCGTATTTTGATATAATATCTTTCGGGTCAACGCCGTTTCCGAGTGATTTACTCATCTTTCTGCCTTCACCGTCAACAGTCCAGCCGTGAGTACTGATTTCTTTATATGGTGCACCTTTACCTATTGCAACAGCAGTCAAAAGTGAAGATTGGAACCAGCCTCTGTACTGGTCTGCACCCTCAAGGTAAACATCGGCAGGATATTTAAGATACGGTCTTGAAAGAACTGCCGCATGAGTTGAACCCGAGTCAAACCAAACATCCATAATATCTGTTTCTTTTTCAAAACCTTTATCCGAATGACAATGAGGACATTTAAAGCCTTCAGGAAGAAAATCTTTTGCATCTCTTATAAACCAAGCATCAGAGCCTTCTTCTGCAAAGATTTTTGAAACATTCATCATAGCATCATTGTCAATTATTTCTTTACCGCATTCAGAACAGTAGAAAACAGGAATTGGAACGCCCCATTTTCTTTGTCTTGAAATACACCAATCGGCACGGTCAAGGAGCATAGACTGCATACGGTCTTTACCCCATTCAGGGAACCATTTTACTTTTTCCGTTTCTGCAACTGCGTCTTTTTTGAAAGCATCAACAGAACAGAACCACTGACTTGTTGCTCTGAATATAATCGGATTATGACAACGCCAACAGTGAGGATATTGGTGCTCAATCTTCTTGATTGCGAAAAGTGCGCCTGTTTCTTCAAGATGCATTGCGATAGGTTTATTTGCATCATCAGTTTTAAGTCCTGCAAACTGACCTGCTTCTTCTGTGAGAACACCATTTTCATCAACAGGAACAACAACAGAAATTTCAGGATATTTTTTACATACAATAAAGTCGTCAACACCGTGACCGGGAGCAGTGTGTACACAACCTGTACCACTTTCCAAAGTTACATGGTCTCCGACAATTACAAGAGAAGTACGGTCAATGAACGGATGTTGAGTTTTCATATATTCAAGTTCTGCACCGTTGATTGTACCAACAACTTCATAGCTCGTTTTACCTGCGTCTTCCATAGCAACAGAAACAAGTTCAGAAGCCATTACATAGAACTCGCCGTCACATTTCACAAGTGAATATTCAAAATTCGGACCGACACAAATAGCAACATTGGCAGGAAGAGTCCAAGTTGTAGTTGTCCAAATTACAAAATATGTTTTTGAAAGGTCTGCACCCATAGCGGTAAGTTTACCGAGGTCATCCGTAACATTGAACTTAACATAGATTGAGTGGCAGGGGTCGTTTGCGTACTCAATTTCAGCCTCTGCAAGTGCAGTTTTACAGTCGGGACACCAATATACAGGTTTAAGACCTTTATATATATAGCCTTTTGATGCCATTGAAGCAAAAATCTTAATCTGTTCTGCTTCAAAATCTTTTGTAAGAGTGATATACGGATTGTCCCACTCACCTATTATACCAAGACGCTTAAATGACTCTTTTTGAATATCTACATATCCGAGTGCAGTATCTCTGCATATTTTACGAAGTTCAACATCAGAAATGTTTGAGTCGGATGAAATGCCTGCTTTTTTTCTTGCTGCCAATTCGGTAGGCAAACCGTGAGTATCCCATCCGGGAACATAAGGCGATTTAAAGCCGGTCATATTTTTATAGCGTACAATAAAGTCTTTAAGTGTCTTATTGAGTGCGTGACCGATATGAATGTCGCCGTTTGCATACGGAGGGCCGTCGTGAAGTACAAAAAGAGGTTTTGAGTCGTTTACTTCCATCAATTTCTTGTAAAGGTCGTGTTTTTCCCACTCTTCAAGAAAAATAGGCTCTCTTTGAGGCAAAGACGCTCTCATAGGGAAATCGGTTTTAGGTAAATTGAGTGTTTTATTATAATCCATATTATCTATAACTCCTAACTATTGGATTTGTTTATCTTTTCTTCTTAAAAAAACCTTTGAATTTAGGTTCGTCATCTTCATCGTCTTCGTCATCTTCCGGAGGAATGAGCGAAATTTTTTCAGTAGTTCTATCCGTTACTTCATTTGTACCGAAAATTGAACCGAAATCTTCAATAGACGGTGTTTCTTTTTGAAGAATATCATCATCGTCTTCATCATCGTCGAGAATTTCAATGGTAGATGTTCTTGTATTGCGAACAGGTGTAATTTCATCTGTTGAAAAATCATTAACTGCTGTTTCAACATCTATTTCAACGGAATTGATGCCGTCATTTTCGCTTGCAAAAGAAAAATCATTATCTTCATTTGCAAAATAGTTTGTCTGCTTAATGTCGGGTTTTTCTTCACTGTCTTCCGTTTCTTCTGTTTCTTCTGTTTCTTCAGAAATGTCTTCGTCTTCTGCTTCTGTTTCTTCAGAAATATCTTCAGCACTTTCGGTTTCGTATTCAACTGTTTCTTCATCTTCAGTATCTTCAACCGGCTGTTCAATCTCTATTTCTTCTTTTTCAAATCTATTTACTTTTTCCAAAACGGAAATGTACTCTGACTCATCTACTGAATAGTCATCATCATTTTCAAAATTTACAGACTTGATTTTTTCAAGTTGGCTTTCGTAAAGAGAAACAAGACTTTCTTTAATTTCAAGTGACTCTGCTTTAATATCATTCAAAATGTTTTCATAACTTTCCTTTTTCTCTCTTGCTTTCTTCACAAGATTGTCGGCAAGCGACTTTGCTTCTTCAATTATATTTTTTGAAACAATCTTTGAAGCATTAATTGCCTCGTTTGCCTTTATTTCAGCTGCCGATATAATAGCTTCGGCTTCTTCAAGATTTTCTTCTTTTACACTTTTTGCATATTCATCTGCTTCTTTTACAATGCCGTTTGCTTTTTCCTTTGCGTCCTGCACTATTTTCTGTGCTTTTTCGGTTGACTCTGTCAAAACGCTTTCTGCACCGTCTTTTGCCTGTTTTGTAATGGCATTTGCAGTTTTTTGAGCAGTAATGAGTGCTGATTTAATAGAGTCTTCTTCATCTCTGTACTCTTCAATTTTTTTAGCAAGAATTTCCATTTTTCTGAAAAGCTGCTTATTTTCTTCAACAACGGCAGCGTAAGACTCTGCACTTGCCTGAAGAAACTCGTTAACTTCGGAAGCATCATAGCCACCGTCTTTTACGGTTGAAAATCTTTTGTCATTAATATCGCTTGGTGTAATCATAACTATTCTCCTCTTATTAAAATTACATAAACATACCGTTATTTTCGAGTTCATCGAGCAAATCGCCCATCACATCTACATTGTATGGTGTGATGATATATGTGCTGTTTGCAACTCTTTTTATCTGACCGCTGTTAGCATAAGCAACTCCGCTTAAAAAGTCGAGCAATCTTCTTGCTATATCTCTGTTTGCACTTTCAAGGTTTAAAACAACTGTACGCTTTTCGTTAAGATTATCTGCAATCTGAGACGCTTCTTCAAACCTTTCCGGCTTAACAAGAACAACCTGAAGTTGTGCAGTTGTATGAATGTTGACTACTTTGTCATTGTCGTCTCGTCTGCGCTTGATACTTCTTTCAACAGGCTTTTCATACTCTCTTTCACGAGCAAGTGTTCTGTCTTTTTTTCTGTGTTCGGCAGGTGGTTCAACATAATCATTTGAGTCGTTGCCGTAAAAATCTTCGTCTTCATTGTCGTTAATAATTTCTTTCCATTTTTCAAAAAATCCCATATTCAAACCTCTTTAATAATACTTTCTTGCACCAAAAATGGATGAGCCTACTCTGACCAAATTGGAACCGCACAAAATTGCCGTTTTAAAGTCGTTGCTCATACCCATACTTAAAACATCCATACTTACATTATCTAATTTTTTTGCCTTTATGTCAATGAAAGATTGATACATCTTATCAAAATATTTCATTAATTTTGACTCATCGTCGCAAATCGGCGGTACTGTCATAAGTCCTTTTATATTTATAAACGGCAGTTGAGCTATTTCTTCTATCAATTCTTCTGCATTTTCAAGAGAGATGCCGCTTTTGCTTTCCTCCTGACCGATATTAATTTCGACTAAAATACTTTGCTCAACGCCTTTTTTAGCACATTCTTTAGAAACGGCGTTTGCGATTTTCAAAGAATCAACAGACTCTATAACATCGACTTCACCGACAATATATTTTGCCTTATTTGACTGCAAATGACCTATTAAATGTTTTTCAACATTGTCAAGATGCAGGCTTTCTCGCTTGCCCATATACTCCTGAACACGATTTTCGCCTATCAAATCTGCACCGTCGTCAAGAACTGCATTAATATACAACGGCTCGACGGTTTTAGTAACTGCCATCAGTCTTACATCGTTTTCACTTCTGCCCGACTTAACTGCCGCTTCGCAAACTTCTTCTTTAATTCGTCTGTAATTGTCAACACACGACATTATCGCTTTTTCGCTGTCATTAGGTATAAACTTTTCCATCATATAAATCCTTTCCTTCCACAATAATTTGGTCATACAACCTGATACCGTCTTCCTTTTCAGGCTCGTATTTTACCACTGCATAATCATCATCAGAATAAAGAATTTCGATTTCACGGAATTCTATTTTATAAGAAACCAAAGCATATATGCCTGTTTTCTCTTCTACAACACGAATAGCTTTTTTCGGAACTTTAATTCCTTCATACTTTTTCAAACGAATTTCAATATCTTCAACTCTTAAAGAAGTGATTTTTGAATTCATATCATTTGACTGCAATACAAGAAGTGTTTTTTCTGTTTCGGGAGAAACATCTGCACCCTTTACTATTTTCATTTTATAAACAGTATCGGCATCGTTTTTAAGACAAACATCTACGCTGTCGCCGTCTTTGAGATTTCCCAAATCGCTGCTGTTTACCGTACAGATAAAGTACCAGTCATAATTATATATCATTTTCCCAAAATGATTGTCTTTATCTTCACTTTTTTCAATCTGTTCAAAGCAACTTTCAAGATTTTCAACAGTAAAAGAATCAATATTGTTATAATCAGCAATATTTTCAAAACCGTCGGTAAAAGTTGAAAATATACCCGACTTATCCGTCGTAAGATTTCCCTGAGGCTTATAGCCCATAGAGGATAATGTGGAAATTTGCTGACTGATAGAATTTTTCATTTGAGAAAAATCTATGCTTTCGCCTATAATAAGCTGTTGCTTGACAATACTGTTATTGATATTTGCAAGTTCTTTTGAAACATCTTGCGTTTTTTCATTTGCCCTGTCGCAAACATATCTGTTAAGACTTTCTACAATACTTCTATTTGCAGACTCCAAATCGGTAACAAGACCGCTTGAACTGTTTTCAAGTGCAGTAAGTCTGTTCAGTTCCTCGTTCAAGTCATTAATTTCAACATACCTTGCGGCAACATCGGGAGAAGAAAAAACTTTTGCAACCTCGCCGTTGACTGCCACCTTGTCGCCGTCGTCAACAGTAGGCAAAAGCGTCTGACTGCTGTCGGCAGGCAAAACGGCTTCCTGTCTGACTGCAAGTGCCTTTGCACTGACTGAATCATAAGCAACTGTTTCGTTTGCCGTCTGAATTTGCATTTTTACATTTGAAGCTGAAAATGACTGCACTGCAATATATACAACTATCAGCACTACGGCAATTACTATTGACAGTGTGTCCTTTTCTATTTTAATTTTCTTCATTTAAAAAATCCTTCGCTTTACTTATTGTAGAAGAAATAAGTTTGTCTTCATCATAATAATCATCTGCATAAAACCAATTTATTTTTTCGTTTCTTTTAAACCATGTTATCTGTCTTTTGGCATAGCGTCTTGTTTCCTGTTTAAGTTTTTCAACACAAGTTTCAATAGAACAGACACCGTCAAAATACGGTTTCAGTTCCTTATGACCTATTGCCTGACAAGAAGTTTCCGTACATTTAGGAAGCATTTTTTCAGCCTCTTCTATAAGACCGTTTTCGACCATTTTGTCAACACGGAGATTTATTCTGTCATAAAGTTTTTGTCTGTCTTTATAATTTATACCTATATAAAAAGGTTCATACGGAGACGGTTCTGATTTTGAGAACTTTTCCTGTTCAGTCTTATTTTTACCTGTTGAATAATATATTTCAAGTGCTCTCGCAACTCTTTTAACATTGTTTTTATGTATTTTTTTTGCTGCTTCAGGGTCATTTTTCAACAACATTTCATACAATTCATCGGGAGATTTTTTCAAAAGTTCTTCTCTGAAATTTTCATCCGTCTTGTTTTCGGCAAATTTAATATTGTTTAAAAAACTATCTATAAAAAGTCCCGTACCGCCGCAGATAACAGGAACTTTCCCTTTTTCCAAAATCTCACGCACTTTTTTTTCTGCCAAGTTTGAAAACTCTGCAACACTAAAAGCGTGACTGCAATCTAAAAACTCAACAAGATGGTGCGTGACTTCCTTTTTTTCTTCTTCTGTCGGAGCCGCCGTCGCTATACTCATACCTTTATAAACCTGCATTGAATCAGCCGAAATGATTTCTCCGTCAACACTCTTTGCAATCTCTATCGCAAGTCTTGTTTTTCCGGACGCAGTCGGCCCGACAACTGCAATGATTTTAATTTTATCTGTCATTGTATTCTACCAAAAAGTTTCTCTATTTCATACTTTGTAAACTTTATAAAAACAGGTCTGCCGTGAGGACAAAATCTTATATTAGGCATAGCCAAAAGATTTTTAACAAACTTTTCCATTTCAAAACGACTTGTAAAATCGCCCGCTTTTACTGCACTTCGGCAAGCCGTAGAATGATATATCCAATCTATTTTATCAGGCAAAATGTCTGTTTTTTTATCGAGCAGTTTACTTGCCGTTTCAACTATCAAATCGGCAATGTCTTCATTTGCCACAAGTGACGGGCATTCTCTGACAATCACGGTATAGTTGCCGAAATCTTCAACTGCAAAACCTGTTTTTTCAAGTGCGTCAATATTATCAATTATCGCCGTATATTCTTCCTTAGAAAGTTTAACGGTAACAGGCGTCAACAAAACCTGCGGGTAAACGCCGTCATTCGCTTTTAACTTTTCATAGTTAATTCTCTCGTGTGCCGCATGCTTATCTATAAACAAAAGTTCGCCGCCAACTTCGGCTATAATATATGTTTTAAACGCCTCGCCGATTACTTTAATTTCGGGAGGTTCTTCGTCAACAGTCAATGACGGCGTTTCTGATTTATCTGTCTTTGAAACATTTTCAGAACTGAAAGAAATTTTTTCTTTTTCTGTATTTAAGTCATTTTCGTTGGCGATTGTTGTTTTTTCATCTTCTTTTATATATTCAAAGTTTCCTTTATTTTCTTTAAATTTGAAATTTGAATACAAAGCGTTGTTATTTTCGTTTTCTGCGTCGTCACATTCAACAGAAAAATCTGCAATCTTACTTTTAGGCAAAGTCTTTTGCTGAACTTTTGCCTCTTCTTTTTCATTGTTTGCTGAACTTTCGTTTGAAAAATTAACCTTAAAACTGCTTGCAACAGCATCTGTACTTTCGTTATTTTCTCTATTTAAAACATTGAAACGAAACTGTTTCGGTTGTTCTTTTTTTACTGCAAAATCTTCTTTTGTATATGTTTTCGGCGAATTTAAAACAGCGTGTTTAACATCCCTGTTACTTTCAACAGCCGACTTTACTGCATAATAAACTATTTCAAAAATCGGCTTTTCGTTAGTAAACCTTACTTCTGTTTTTGCAGGATGAACATTTACATCTACCAAAGAAGTATTCAGTTCAAGGTTTAATATACAGGCAGGGAATTTGCCTACCATAATGTTATTTTTATATGCCTGTTCAAGTGCAGCCATCATTGTTTTTGACTTTACCATTCTTGAGTTAATGAAAAAATACTGCATCGAACGGCTTTTTCTCGGAAACAAAGGATTGCTCACAAGGCCTGTAATACGCATAGAAGAATAATTGTATTCAACGGGAATTAAAGTTTTATGAAACTCTGCTCCGAAAACACAATAAACTGCGTCGGACAATGAGCCGTTGCCGTTTGTAAACAAAACCTGCTTTCCGTCACGAATAAATCTAAAAGATATTTCAGGATGGGAAAGTGCCACTCTGTCAACAATACCTGCAACAGAGTTACCCTCTGTAACATCTTTTTTCAGAAATTTCATTCTTGCAGGGACATTGTAAAAAATGTCTCTTACAACTATTGTTGTGCCGTCGGGACAGCCTGCGTCGTCAAAAGACACTTCTTCTCCGCCGTGAATGACATACCTGCTTCCCACTTGTTCACTTTTTGATTTTGTGATGAGTTCCACTTTTGCGACTGCACAAACCGAACTCATAGCCTCGCCTCTGAAACCGAGTGTAGAAATGGCATCAAGGTCGTGCTTAAACTCAATCTTACTCGTTGCGTGCGATATGAAAACCTTTGGCACATCTGCCTTTTCGATACCGCAGCCGTCATCGGTTATTCTAATATACGATGAACCGCCGTTTTTAATTTCCACTGTCACCGATTTTGCACCTGCGTCTATTGAATTTTCAAGCATTTCTTTAACAATGCTTGACGGTCTTTCAACAACTTCGCCCGCAGCAATCAGTTGATAAACTTCTTTGGGAAGTACATTTATTTTTGCCAAATGTTTTCACCTCTTTTGTTATGTCTTCTATATAATTTTTTTATTTACTATTAAATTAATTTACAGTTTTGAACTTTTATTTACCAAATCATAAAGCGTTTGCATAGCTTCAATCGGAGTTAGAGAATTAACATCGGTTGCCTGTAAAATTTTAATGATTTCATCTTTTTCGTTTGCAGAAAAATTATACTGCATTTCCTGAACATCATCATCTTCAACAACAGCGTCTTCCGCTTTAAAATCTATTTCCGTTTTATTTGCTTCAAGTTCTTTTAAAATCGCTTTTGCTCTTTTTACAACTGAATTCGGTACACCTGCAAGTTTTGCAACCTCTATACCGAAACTCTCGTCTGCACCGCCTTTAACAATTCGGCGTAAAAATGTAATGTCATCTCCGTGTTTTTTAACTGCAATTGAATAGTTTTTAACACCGTCGAGCAAACCTTCCATAGCCGTGAGTTCATGGTAATGAGTAGCAAAAAGTGATTTTGCACCGAGCGTTCTTTTCTTACATACATACTCAAGAACTGCCCTTGCTATACTCATACCGTCGTATGTAGATGTACCTCTGCCTATCTCATCCAAAATGATAAGACTGTCGGCAGTTGCATTTTTCAAAATATCGGCAACCTCATTCATTTCAACCATAAATGTTGACTGACCTGTTGCCAAATCGTCAGACGCACCGACTCTTGTAAATATAGCGTCACAAATACCTATATTTGCCGATGAAGCAGGTACAAAAGAACCCATTTGAGCAAGAATGACTATGAGTGCAATTTGTCTCATATATGTAGATTTACCCGCCATATTCGGTCCTGTAATTATAGCACACCTATTGTCATTTTTATCAAGCAAAGTATCGTTGGGAACAAACACGGCATTGTCAAGCAAAGCCTCAACAACGGGGTGTCTGCCGTTTTCTATTCTTATAACTCCCGAATTGTCAATATCGGGGCAAACATAATTTTGTTTTTCGGCAACTTCTGCAAGCGAACATACAACATCAAGTCTTGCAAGTGCTTTTGCAGTAGTCTGTATTCTTTCGCACTGTGATGAAATTTTGTTTCTTATTTCACAAAACATATCGTACTCAAGAGAAATGCTTCTGTCTTTTGCACCGATAATCTTGCCCTCAAGTTGCTTTAATTCTTCCGTAATATATCTCTCGGCGTTTGTGAGCGTTTGTTTTCTGATATATGTTTCAGGCACCATATCTTTATAACTGTTTGTAACTTCAATATAGTAACCGAAAACTCTGTTATAACCTACTTTAAGTTTCGGTATGCCTGTTGCCTGTCTTTCTCTCTCTTCAACATCTGCAATCAAACTTGCAGTGTCGTTCATAATACTTCTGAGTTCGTCTAATTCTTCACTGTACCCCTCTTTGATAAGTCCTCCCTCACGAAGAGTAAACGGAGGCTCATTTTCTATTGCAGTATCGATAAGTTCTGCAACATCTTCAAGTAAATCTATTTCTGAATAGATAGTCTTTATAAAAGAGGAATCGGCATTTTCAAGTGATTTTTTTATGTCAGGTAAACGAGATATTGTAACAAACAATGTACGCAATTCTTTGGCGTTTGCCGCAGAATATACAATTCTTGTCATAAGTCTTTCAATATCTGATACACCTGCCAATGCCTGTCGTATCTCATCACGCATTATAACCGAGCTTACCATTTCGGCTACGGCGTTTTGTCTGCGTGTAATTTTCGGAATTGAAAGAAGCGGACTTTCAAGCCATCTTCTTATAAGTCGTTTTCCCATCGGGGTTTTTGTTTTGTCAATAACCCACAATAAAGAATGTTTTTTATCGCCCGTCATCATTGAACGAGTCAATTCAAGGTTTCTCCTTGCACTCATATCAAGTGACATATATTGGGTTTCATTATAAATTTCCACCTCTGTAGGCGGCTCGATTTTTTCTTGTTTTCTTGTATCTTTAAGTCGCAAAACAATGCTTGCAACTGCCATAACGGACTGCGGACTGTTCTGTTCCACAAGTCTTTCAAGTTCTGTCTTGCTCAAAGTTTCCTCTACGGTCTTTGCAGCAAGTTCGTATGTAAGATTTTCGTATGTATCGTCTATGAAGGCTCCAAGCCTTATTTTTGAAAATCTGACAACCAAGTCCATATTTTTCGCTTCGCCGTTAAGCAATATCTCTTTCGGCTGAAAAGTTGAAAGTTGATTGTTGATTTTTGCAGGAATATCATCGCCTGCAACAGAAGTTATATAAAACTCGCCTGTCGAAACATCTGCAAAGCAAAGTCCTGTTTCTTTATCAGAAGCATACACACTGCACAAATAGTTATTTTGACCGTCTTCAAGCATATTGCTTTCAATCACTGTACCGGGCGTTACTACTCTTATAACTTCTCGTTTTACTATGCCTTTTGCAAGTGCGGGATTTTCCATTTGTTCGCAAATAGCAACCTTGTAGCCTTTAGCAACAAGTTTTGCTATATATGTTTCTGCACTGTGAAAAGGCACACCGCACATTGGTGCTTTTTCTTCAAGTCCGCAAAGTTTGCCCGTAAGAACCAAATCAAGTTCTTCAGAGACAATCTTTGCGTCATCGAAAAACATTTCATAAAAGTCGCCGAGTCGGAAAAATAAAATGGTGTCAAGATAATCATTTTTAATTTGCAGATACTGTTCCATCATGGGACTCAATTTTTCTTTTGCCATTTTCACTTTTCCTCCTCGTCATCATATTTTATAAATTAGTGGCAGCCGCCGCAAGTTGAACAGTCGTGTGTACAAGACTCTTCAGTCGGAATTTCACAAGTTTCAGGGTCTTGACCGTCAAAGAAAAGACCAATCATTTGACTGATATACTGAGCCATTTTTTCCATTTCGTGAGCAACCTGTGAATACTCTGTCATTGTTTCCATTGACATAATTTCAGTATAAAGTGCTTCATAATCTTTTTGAAGTTGTTGCATTTTTTCAGCGTCTGCTTCTGCTGCTTTTTCAGCTTCTTGCTGATAGTTGAGAGAAATTAACTGCATTTCGCCCATTTTGTCCTGAAGAGCTTTGTCTTCATCGTTTGCTTTTGCAGCAGCCTGAAGTTTGATAAATCTTTCGTCCTGCTGAATTTCTTTGCCAAGTTGTCTGAGTGCTGATTCTAAACTCATATTTTAATTCCTTTCTAATTCACCCTTTAAAACAAATGTTAAAGGTTGTGTTACTTTTATATTTTGAAAAGTGCCGATAAGATTTTCGTCACCTTCAAATTCAATAATAAGATTGCCGTCGGTGCGTGCCGCCAAATAGTTGTCAGCAAGTTTTCCTTTACCTGTTACAAAGCACTTGAAAACTTTACCTTCGCACATTTTCATTCTTTTTGCAGAAATTGTTTCCTGCAAGTCTGTCAATTCTTTAAACCACTTTGACTTTTCCGCATGAGATACAGGGTCAGGCATTTCCGCCGCAGGCGTACCTTTTCTCGGAGAATATATGAAAGTGAAAAGAGAAGTGGCTTCTATCTCTTTTACAAGCGACAATGTATCTTTAAACTCCTCGTATGTTTCTCCCGGAAAACCAACGATTACATCGCTTGTTATTGAAAGTTCGTCGCCCATAAGTTCACGGGCGTATTTGATAAGTTCAAGATACTTTTCTCTGTCATAATGCCTGTTCATTGCTTTCAAAACTCTGTCGTTACCGCTTTGGAAAGGCAGATGAAGATGCTTTGCGATTTTTTCGCCGTTTGCCATAGTTTCAAGAAGTTCTTTTGTACAATCTTTCGGATGGCTTGTCATAAAACGAATTCTGAAATCGCCGTCAAGTTCATTTATTTTTCTCAAAAGTTCGGAAAATGTTACGGCAGGTTCAAGGTCTTTGCCGTATGAATTAACATTTTGACCGAGCAAAGTAATCTCTTTATACCCTTTTTCAATTAAACATTTTGCCTCTGCAATTATGTTTTCTGCTTCACGGCTTCTCTCTCTTCCCCTGACATACGGAACGATACAGTAAGAACAAAAGTTATTACAGCCTTCCATAATAGGAATCCACGCTTTTTTATCATCGTCACGCAAAATCGGAATACCCTCTGCAATGGCGCCGTCTGAATTCGGAAGTTCAAAAACTCTTTTTTTACCTGTGAGTGCTTTATAAAGAAGTTCGGGCAGACGATAAACTACATGAGTACCGAAAACAAGGTCAACAAAAGGAAAACTCTTTTTAATTTTATCTGCAATATGTTGCTGCTGCATCATACAACCGCAAAGTGCAATGACAACATCTTTATTTTCCGACTTGTACTGCTTCAACGCTCCGACATTTCCGAAAACTCTTTGTTCTGCGTGTTCACGAACTGCACAGGTGTTGAATAATATAAGTTTCGCTTTTAAAGGTTCATCGGTAAACCCGTAGCCCATCTCACTGAGCATTCCTTTAATTTTTTCACTGTCTGCAACATTTTGCTGACAACCGAAAGTTACTACGCAGGCAAGCGGTTTTTCACCGTACTTTGCAACTATTGTCGATGCAAGTTTTACCTCATACTCGTGTTGCTCTAAAAGTTCTTTTTCTGAAATTTTATTTTTTTGTTTGGTTTTTTGTTCCATAATTCACCTGTTGATATTTAAAAAAGACACAATACGCCTTTTAATATTTATTTTAATATTATAACTTATGAGAACAAAACATTCAACAATTTATTGTTATATTATTTAAAAATATATATAAATAATATTAATATAGATTGATTTTTTTGTTAATTCGTGATAATCTCTATTTTGAGGTGTTAAAAAATGTTAAATAAACGCAACAGCGGTGTACTGTTTCATATCAGTTCAATGCCGTCTGACTATGCAGTCGGTGTTTTTGATGAAAACTGTTACCATTTCATAGATAAAATAAGCGACGCAGGATTTTCGTATTGGCAGGTGCTGCCGTTCAATCCGCTCGACCACGCAAATTCTCCTTACTGTTCTCCGAGTGCTTTTGCAGGCAACTATTTGTTCATTGACCCGAAAAGTCTTTTGAAAGAAGGACTTTGCACCGAAGAAGATTTCAAAAGAAATATTTATGACGGTTCGCCCTACACGGCTGACTATGACTTTGCGTCTTCAAGGCGACTTGAACTGTTAAAAAAGTGCTATAAAAACTGCGATGAAAAATTGAAAAGTGAAATTGAAAACTTTAAATCAACTTCAAAATGGCTTTATTCATACTCGTTATTTATGGCAATCAAAAACAGAGAAAACGGTTCTGCATGGTGGGAATGGAGTGAAAAATATTCACATTTTGAAAACATTTCTGAAAGCGATATAAAAGAACTTGAAACCGATATTGATTTTTGGTGCTTTGTACAATATATTTTCTTTGAACAATGGAAAAAAGTCAAACAATACGCAAATAAAAAAGGTGTTGCAATCATAGGCGATATGCCCATATATGTAGCAATGGACAGTGCTGATGTATGGTCTAATATTAACCTTTTCAAAATAGACAAAACTACGCTTAAACCTACAAAAATTGCAGGTGTTCCACCCGATTATTTCAGTGAAAACGGTCAACTTTGGGGCAATCCGATATATGATTGGAACGAAATGAAAAAAGACAACTACAAATGGTGGATGTCCAGACTTGAAAATTCTCTTGAAATGTACGATGTTGTAAGGATTGACCATTTCAGAGCCTTTGCAAGTTATTGGGAAGTTGACGCCGACAGCAAAACGGCAAAAAACGGAGAATGGAAAAAAGGCCCCGAAATGAGCCTTTTTAATGAAGTATTTAAAAAATTTAAAAATCCGCCAATCATTGCCGAAGACCTTGGAACTTTCGGAGAAGATGTCGTAAAACTTTTAGAAGAGACAAAAATTCCTGGTATAAAAGTCGTTCAATTCGGTTTTGACCCAAATTCCGACTCACTTCACCTGCCGCACAACTGTACGCAAAACAGTGTCAACTATATCGGAACTCACGATAACAACACACTTCTCGGATGGCTTTGGGAAGCAAGTGAAAGTGAACGAAATTTTGCACTTAAATATTGCGGTTTTGAAGGAGAAAATTGGGGCGACGGAGGTTTCAAAAGTAAAAGTTGCCGAAAAATAATCGAATCTGTATGGGCGTCAAGTTCAAACACGGCAATCATCGCTTTTCAGGATATGTGCGGTTTCGGAAGTGACGCAAGGATGAACATTCCGGGAATACCCGAGAAGAATTGGCGTTTCAGAACTACAAGAGAAACGATTGACTCGATTGATTTCGACTATTTCAAAAACATCAACAGCATATATCGCAGAACATATCCTGTTTTTGATTAGTTAAATCCTTTTTCTTTTAATATCAGTATCGCCTGAAGTGCAATAAAGGAAATTGCCAATATTTTTATTATAGTGATAAGAATATTGAGTACCTTTATTGTGTTTGAAAATCCTGAAAAAACCTTCATATTTTTTGATATATTTGTCATATCCATAAAAAATCACCCGTTGTTATTATCGGGTGATTTTTTTCATTTATTCATTAAAAAAGTTTATGTTCATCTATGATTTTTATAGATTTTTTATCTGCATTTTCAAGTTCCAAAACAATTATTTCATTGTCTTTTTCCTTTAACAACGGTGCAGGCAAGTAAAGTGTTTTTTGTGGTCCTTTGCTCCAATATCTTCCGAGATTAAAACCGTTTATCCAAACACTTCCCTTTGTAAAGCCCTTTGTTTCGACAAAACAATCCTTTCCCTTTTCGGCATCAAAGTTGCCTTTAAAAAACAACGGGTATTTATCGGAATTTTGAGTCCAATCAAGTTTTTCAAGATTGTCAAGAGGTATAGTATAAATCTCATAGTCGCTCAAAACCTGCACTGAAGAAGAAATGGCAGATATGCCTTTTCTGTCGTACAATTTCTGACCGTAATTCACTCTTCCCATAGCGTCAACAAGCACGCCTATTTCACATTCCGAACTAATCGGCGAAACAGTAAAAGTATTTGAATACAGAGATTTAAACAATCTTTTTTTATTTTCCAAAGTTCTGTCTATCGTCGCAGTTTTTTTACCGTCAACATACACAAAAGCTCTGTCGTGTACATCCGAAACAGTATATTTTACAGTCGGATATTTGCCTTTAATTTTTGTCTTATAATAAATCATACCAAAGTTTTGGTCGAAATATTCCATACTTTCGGCAGTTGGCGAATAATGTTTTTCTGCAATATTTTCAAGGTTTGAAAATAAAGAAGTTGACTCGGTAAGTTCTATTTCTCCGATATTTTGAAGTTTCGGCGACTCGGGAAGTTCTTGCAAAGGTAAGTTTTGCTTTTCGTGCAAAAGTTTTCTCACTTTGTGATAGGCAGGCGTATAATCGCCGTACTCATTTAACAAAGCACAGTAATCATAACTTGTAGTCGTAGGCAAATATCTCTTTGTGTAATTTGCTCCTGAAGTAAAACCAAAATTTGTACCGCCGTGAAACATATATATATTAAAACTTGCGTTTTGCGATAAAAATCCTTTGATTTCATACTCTGTTTGAGCCGAACTTCTTGTGTGATGCTTATATCCCCAATGGTCAAACCAACCGCACCAAAATTCCATACACATTTTTGGAGATTTCTCGCCGTATTTTTTCAAAACATTAAAAGCAGTTCTTGAGCCTGAACCGAAATTTAAAGTTTTCAACACACCGTCTATACTTCCTCCGGAAAGCATTGAATCCAAATTCCCGTCTGAAGTAAACAGCAAAACATCCATATTGTGTTTTTCAAACAATGATTTGACATAATTCAAATATTTTTTATCATTTGAATAACTTCCGTACTCATTTTCAACCTGCATTGCAATAATCGGTCCTCCGTTTGATGCAAGCAAAGGTTTAAGTCGTGGGAAAAGTTCATCATAGAACCTTTCAACAGCGTCAAGATAAGGTTTATGAAAACAACGCAGTCTCATATTTTTATCTTTTAAAAGCCACGCAGGAAGTCCGCCGAAATCCCATTCGGCACAAATGTACGGCCCCGGTCTGACTATGACATTAAGACCGATTTTTTGTGCTGTCTTTATGTATTTTTCAATATCTAAAATTCCCGAAAAGTCAAAAACTCCCGGCTTTTTTTCATGTAAATTCCAACAAACATAGGTTTCAACAGTATTAAAACCTGCAAGTTTAAGTTTTGTAAGTCTGTCCTCCCAATATTCAGGAACTATTCTGAAATAGTGCATAGCACCCGAATATATATTGTAAGATTTATCTCCGAGAAAAAACTCGGAATTCTTTATACTTAACACCTTATATTTCATTAAAAGTTTACTCCGTTCCATCCCCATTTTTCTATTTCCGAGTATTTAACATATATTCTGTCTTTATCAAGTCCCAAAACAGTGCTGACAGAATTGCAAATTCTTTCTGTCAAATCATCAAAATACTTTTTCTCTGCCTTTCCGAAAATGCTGACATCAACCATAGCGCACGGTAAATTTACACCTTTGAAAAACATATTTCTGTCTTCACAAAAATCCACCATAAGCCAATCTTCGCTTTTGCCCGGAATTGCAGTAATGTTTTTACCCATATCAGATTTCAACGAATTTATCTGTTCTTGATTAAAAGACGCATTTGTTTTGATTTCAATATACGGCATAGTTAAAACTCCTTAAAATTCATTTTTTAATTCAACAAATATATTATATCATAAAACACAATATAAAAAAAGAGGAGTTTTGACTCCTCTTTTTCTTAATCGCAGCACGGATTTTCGCAGCAGCAGTCTTTTTCCTTTGGGAAAAATTCATCAACAGGGAACTCTATCTTATTAAATGTTTCACAGGGACTGTCTGTATTGCAGTCGCATTCACGGTCAGGAATACAAAAATCATACGCAGGAACGGTAATTTGAACATCTCTTTCCATTTGAACAATAGAAAAAAGTCCTATTGTAACCAAAACGGCTTTAGAGCAATTACCGTTTACAAATCCGTCCTCTGCATTGCACAAAATAGACTGTGGGAATGATGTGCATATAGGGAAACAACAATCGCAGGCCTTTACAACATTTGTTGACAATATAACAGGGTCAACTGCCTGAACCTTTGCGGTAGGATTGCTTGTTTGAGGTGCTTCAGGGCAGTCAAGTGCTTCAGATACAGGGTTTGAAGTAAAGATTTTAACTTTACCGTCAGAACCGTATAAGATACACTTTTTATTGAACTTAGCATAACCAATGGCAGTTTGAGGCATTGTACACGGAGATGAATAAGTATCAAAGCACAATTTAAAATAAAATACTATATCGACACTGTAAAATCCTCTGTTAAACGGTACTTCTTCAACATCTATACTCACGGATTCAATACAACACTCACGGCACTTAACCGTAACGGCATTATCAATGAGTTGCTGACTTTTTGCAAAAAAAGTCACTCTTAAATCTTCAAGACAATCTTTACTTACACACGAATCATAAATTCTCTTTGTATCAATACACACCGCTTCGTTTATATTTTGGCAGTTGGAATTGATAACAGGAACATCAGCCATAAAAAAACCTCCGTAAAATATATTGAAATCTTCGATTTCTCTATATTCTATGAAGGTTTTTAAAAAATGTTATTAAATATTTTATTACTCTTTCAAAACACAGAGTTTCAGTGCATGTTTATCAACATGAAAATGAACATCCGTATAGTCAAAGTTTTCTCCGTCGCAGTTTCCCAAAAGTGCAGAACCGTCATCTGTCCAAATTCTGCCTGAGGTCACATACGCCATATGAACGGCACTGTTTTCTTCATGAGCTAGTTGACCACTTGAATATTTTGGAACAAGTGGAACGGCTTTTGGCAGACTCATACTGTCAACATATACCAAATCTAAAAGCCCGTCGTCCAAAACAGAGTCGGGAGCAGGACAAAATCCGCCGCCGTAATAAGACGCATTACAGATAGCCATTAAAGCATATTCGTGAGGCGTTGCCGTAAAATCAAACTTATTTCCGTCTTTATCAATACATTTGAAATCAACATTCAAAGAATATTTCAAAGGTTTCATAAACACGGGCAGAACAGCCATAGTATAAGCATTTTTACCCAAAAACGGAACCTTAGCTGCTATTTTCCTGCCGATAGTTTCAACTAAAGTATCAAGACCGTAACTCATTATGTTTATACATTTTTCGCCGTTATAATCTATAAGGTCAATCGGTTTCACATCATATCTTATATCTCCGTTATGTAAGCCGAAAGACTTCACAACATTTTCAAGATTTATTTTTCTTGTACCGTAAATCTTTTTTGCAAAATCATTTCCCGTGCCGAGAGGTATTACCATGAGAGGAGTATCTGTGCCTGCAAGACCGTTTGCAATTTCGTGTATTGTGCCGTCGCCTCCGCAGGAAACTATAACTGCATCATCGCCGTAATTTTCAGCGTAAGCGCGTGCAATTTGTTGTGCGTGATGCGGAAACAATGTTTCTTCTATTATCATCTCATCATCGCTCAATCTGAAAGCAGACTGAACTCTTTTAAAAAGCAACTGTTTTTTCTTGTTTCCTGCAATAGGATTTTCAACAAACACATACTTCATCTTAATCTACCTCTTTATACAACACCAAAGCACAAAATTACAGAACCTTTACGCCCCCGACCGGTCTGATTGAAAGGACATAGCACTTTCCTTCTCCGAAAATGCTTTCGATTTTTTCTTTATATTCGTTCAAGATTTCATTCGGAACAAAAGCCTGAATTGTACCTGCAAATCCTCCTCCGTGAACTCTGTACGCACCCTTGCCATCAAGAATTTCCTGTGTTACAGCAAGTGCAAGTGAAAGTTTTTGTTCCAAAGGATTTTTTGGAGTATAAACATTTTGATTGTACATATAAGATGAAAATCCCGATTCAACAATTATTTTTTTGAATGATTCAAAATCGTTGTTTTCGAGTGCTTCAACTGCATTGTCAACTCGCATATTTTCGTTATAAAAATGAATTGCTCGAAGCAATGCTCTGTCATTAATTTCATCTGACGCATATAATTCAGGGAGTTTTGCTTTGAAGTCATCATAAGATATTTCTCTCAAAACGCTGTGTCCCATTGCTTTTGCAACAGATTCCATTTCCGACCTTACTGCAGCGTAGTCGTCTGTCAAGTCAGAGTGGCTTCCGCCTGTATCAACAATGCAAAGGCTGTAACCGAAAGAATTGAAATCTACATTGATTTTTTTAATAACAGGCTCTGAAGTGCTTTTGAAATCGATTGTAACAAATGTACCTACCGCAGAAGTCATTTGGTCTAAAAGTCCGCAAGGTTTTCCGAAAAACTTATTTTCACTGTACTGTGCAACTTTACCGAGTGTAACAGCGTCTATTGTTTCATCATTGAACAAAGCAGAAATACAAGTTGCTATAAGCACTTCAAACGCAGCAGAAGATGAGAGTCCCGAACCGCCCATAACATCTGAAGTTGTACAAGCGTCAAAACCACCGATTTTATAACCCCATTCGGAAAGTCCCGATACAACACCTTTAACCATAGAAGTTGACTTACCGAACATTGATTCGTCAGGTTCAAGGTTATTTAACTCAACAACATTCATTGCATGACCTTTTGATTTTACTCTTACGGTATTGTCGTTGTTAAGACTTGCAACTGCTATTGCATCAAGATTTACGGAAGCAGCCAAAACTTTACCGTTGTTGTGGTCTGTATGGTTACCACACACTTCTGTTCTTCCGGGTGCACTGCACACAATAACATCTCTGTCTTCGCCGAATGTTTCGATAAATGTTTCGATAGTTTCTATGTAGCGTTCTTTTTGCTTTTCAACTTCACTCTCTGTAACATATACACGAGCAAGTTGTTCGTCAAGTTCGCCGTTTTTAATTTTTGCAATAAGTTCTGTTGTTTTCATTTTACTCTCCTAAAAAACTATTTTGTATTTTTCTTTTTGACTGTAAATCAAAAGGGTTTGCGTCATTTGTTTATATTTCTTACCATATATAAGGTTAAGAACCAAAGCGCCGGTGCCTGTGAACACAACCGCAGCCATAATAAGCAAAATAAATCTGACTGAAAACGGATTGAACAACTCGCCGCCGATGCTTGTATATACATATATTCTCGGCAAAAAGCCAAGCGTACTCAAAACAAGATAGTACAAAAAATCATAGTGTAAAGAGCCGTACAGTTTTGACACCATTCCGAGAGGTATTGAAGGAATAAGTCTGCATACAAAAAGTATATACGGATTTCCGTTTCCTTTAAATTCAATCCACTCTCGTATAAATTTAATTTGTTTTATATTAATAATTTTTCTTGCCCAACCGCCGCCTATCCATAATCCTTCCCAATATTTCACGGAATGAACTATGCAGGTAAACACAACATTCATCGCTATTGCCTGAGGCAGAGGAAAAACCATACCTGAAATAACGCACAAAAAACTCATAGGTATAGGCAACTGCGTTTTAGCAAGAAAAAGAGCAAAAACGCAAATCACAATTCCCACTCGGGAGTCCAGCGAAACTATTGCGTTTTCTATCCTTGACAGAAAAAGGACAATTGTTTCAAACCTAATCTGCAGTTTATCTGAGTTGTAAAGCGCTATTGATAAAAATACCAATATGACAACTGTTACAATAACTATTATAGTATTAATAAAACTTGTGCGGTGTCTTTTATTTTGTTTCATCAGAACACCTCATATTATTATATTAATTTGTTTCAATAAAATTTCCGAGAAATGTAAAATCGGGCAATTCACTGTACAAAGCACACAAGAGTTCAAGCGTTTCCTCGTTTTGTACATTTCCAAGCAAATCGACATAGAAACTGTACGCAAAGGAACTGCCGTCTTTTAAAGGTCTGCTTTCAAGTTTTGTCATATTCAGACCTGCCATAGCAAATCTGCCAAGCACACGGTAAAGTGAGCCTGTCAAATGAGGCAAACTGAAAATAAGCGATATTTTATCTGCACCGTTTTCAACTATCAGTTTTTTTGAAATAATTATAAATCTTGTGGTATTTCCCTTAACATCTTCAATACCTTTTTGAACTATCTGCAAACCGTATTTTTCAGCCGCAGAAACGCTGCAAACAGCCGCTATGTCCGACGCAGAACTTTCGCTTACAAACTTTGCCGCTCCTGCCGTATTTGAATAGTTAATCGGTACAAGGTCGTGTTTTTTAATGTAATTGTCACACTGTCTTAATGCTTGATGATGAGAATAAACCTTTGTTACATTTTCCGAATTTGTACCGTTTTTAACGCAAATGCAATGATTAATCGGTATATCAACTGCACCTACGATATAAAATCTGTATTTCATTATAAGGTCATACGACTCGTGTACAGAGCCTGCCGTTGAATTTTCAACAGGAACAATTCCGTAATCTGCACTGCCGTTATTTACCGCTTCAAATATATCTTCAAAACTTTTATAAAAATTAACATAGGAATTTTCAAAAACTTTATTGCAGGCATTGTGAGCGTTTGAACCCAAATCGCCGAAACAGGCAACAGTTGAATTTTTTGTTTTGATTTTCTTGCCGAGTGCTGAATTTATCTCGTCTTTCAATTCTTTACCGTCGCCGATTATTTTATGTTGCAACGCCCTTGATGCGTCCATAATTGCAGAAAAAACCGTCTTGATTGTTTCACCCTGATTATCGCATCTTTTTGCAACAGACTCAAGAATTTCTTTTTCTCGTTGTTCGTTTAAGACAGGAATATTGTTTTCTATCTTATATTGAGCGACTTTTTTTGAAACTTCCATTCTCGACAATAATAAAGGTATAAGTTCACTGTCTATTTTATCAATTTCTTTTCTAAGTTCAAGTAAATCCATAAATTTTATCCTAAAATCATAATAAATCTAACAAAGCAAGTGCAGTTGCAGACTCTACAACGCTGACTGCACGGGGAACAATACACGGGTCGTGTCTTCCGTGTATTTCCAAAGTTTCATTTTCCATACTCTCGATATTCACACTTTTTTGAGGTTGGGAAACAGATGCGGTGGGTTTTACTGCAACGGAAAATACTACGGGAGCGCCCGTTGTCATACCGCCTAAAACACCGCCGTTATTGTTTGAAATGAGCGACACTTTGCCGTTTTCTATCCTATAACAATCATTTGCATACATTCCGTTTTCTTTTGCAAAATCAAAACCCAAGCCGAACGCTACGCCTTTAACGGCAGGTATCGCAAACATTGCAGAAGAAATCTTACTTTCAACCGTATCAAAAATATTTGAACCTACGCCGACAGGCATACCGACAACCGCACATTCAATTTCTCCGCCTACACTGTTTTGAGCAAGTCTGTACTTTTCCACTTCGGCACGCATTATATTTTCTATTTTATCGTCTATAACTGAAAAATTGCTTGTTGAGAGTTTTTTCAGCAAATCAATCGGAACATCGTTAAAATTGAAAGGAGTATCACATACACTGCCTATTCTTTTAATATGTGCACCGATATATATGCCTTTTTCTTCCAAAATCTGCCTTGCTATTGCACCTGCAAAAACTATTGGCGCAGTAAGTCTTCCGCTGAAATGTCCGCCGCCTCTTATATCGTTAAAACCATCATACTTAACATAAGCCGGATAGTCACTGTGAGAAGGGCGTAAAACTTTTTTAAGGTTTGAATAATCGGCACTTTTTGTATTCTCGTTTTTAATCATCATTGCAAGTGGAGCGCCCGTTGTATATCCGTCAAAAACACCTGAAAGAACAATCGGCTCGTCTTTTTCTTTTCTCGGAGTTGCCGTTTTATCGTTTCCCGGTGCTCTGCGTTTCATCTGCATATTTATTTTATCAAAATCAATCTTCAGTCCGTGAGGCAAACCGTCAATAACGCAGCCTATCGCTTCTCCGTGACTTTCGCCGAAAACTGAAATTTTTATTTTATTTCCGAAAGTTGAACCCATGATTTGCCTCCCATTCTGTTAAAATCTTTAAAAAAGTCGGGGTACGACTTATTTATGCTTTGAGCGTCCGAAATTATACTGTCGCCGTCTGCGAAAAGTGCAGCAATCGAAAAAGCCATAACAATCCTATGGTCATTGAAGCCGTCAAGTTTTGCTCCTTTAAGATTTTCTCTGCCCTCTATTTCTATAAAATCATTTCCGCATTCAACATTTACACCCATTTTTTGTAGATTGCTCACAACGCTGAAAACACGGTCAGACTCTTTAAGGCGAAGCCTTTTCGTACCATTTATAACCGTTTTACCCTTTGCATAAGCAGCAATTACCGCTATCGACGGAACCATATCGGGAATATCCGAAGCATCAACGGTAATACCTTTCAACTCATTTCTTGAACAGTAAAGGCAATCGTTTTCAAACTTAACATTTGCACCAAATTGTTTAAGTACATCAACTATCCTTTTATCGCCCTGTGTGCTCTCTATATTCAAACCTTTTACTGCAACATTTCCTCCGATTGCACCTGCCGCACCAAAAAATGCCGCCTGACTCCAATCGGACTCAATGAAGTATCTGTCACATTTATACTCTTGATTTCCTTTTACAAAATAGCCGAAATCTGTTTTTTCAACCTGAACACCGAAATCACTCATAACCTTAATTGTAAGTTCCACATAAGGCAATGACTGTAATTTTGATGTCAAAACTATTTTAGAGTCGCCGTCGCACAACGGCAATGCAAGTAAAAGTCCCGTAACATACTGTGAGCTGACATCTCCTGCTATTTCAAAAATACCGTTTTGCAACTTTCCCTCTATTTCAAGCGGAAGACCGCCTTGTGATTTACACCTGACACCGTGTTGCGTCAACAACCTTACATAGTCATCTATCGGTCTTTGCGGAAGTCTGCCGTTTCCGTTAAATACTGCGTGTTTTCCGAGAGCTGCCGCAACAGGAATTAAAAATCTGAGCGTTGAACCTGATTCGTTGCAGTTTAAGTTTAAAAACTCTTTGTTGCTTCTCAATTCTTTCAAAACAGAAATTGTAGCCCTCACATCGTCACTGTTTCCGAGAGGTCCTATTTTACAATTATATTTAGAAAGTGCCGCACAAATGAGTGCCCTGTGCGCAACAGATTTTGACGGTGGAAGTTGCACTACGCCGTTCAAAACAGAATTTTTAATAACTACACTGTCCATTTTAAACACCCAAAAAATTTTTTATATCTTTATTTTCAACGGGCGAAATAACGCCCTTGCCTATTTTTTCCAATGTTATGAATTTAATACCGTTTCCTGTCTGCTTTTTATCATTAAGCATAGCCGCAACAAGTTTTTCAAGGCTGTAATCCGTTTTAACAGGCAACGAATATTTTTCAAGCAATTTTATCAATCTGTCAGTTGTACCGTTTTCCGTCATACCCGATTTTTCGGAAGAATTCGTAACATACACCATACCGATTGCAACTGCTTCACCGTGTGAAATTCCTTCAAAATTATTCAGTTTTTCGATTGCATGACCGACTGTATGACCGAAATTCAAAATGGCTCTCTCGCCTTTTTCTTTTTCGTCGTTTTCAACAACCTGTCTTTTTATATCTACACATTCAAAAATCAAATCTTCAATGAAATCTTTTGCATTTTCTTTTTCAAGACGAGAAAAAAGTTTTTCACTTTCAATACAACCGTACTTAATCGCTTCGCCCATTCCGTCATTAAAAAAGCGTTCATCAAGCGTACCCAAAACATTTGGGTCAATCAAAACCAAAGACGGCTGATGAAATGCACCGCAAAGATTTTTCCCCTGTGGTAAATCAACTCCTGTTTTTCCTCCGACAGACGAATCTATCTGCGACAAAAGAGTTGTCGGAATTTGTACAAAATCTATTCCTCTCAAATAACACGATGCGGCAAAGCCAGCCATATCGCCCGTTACACCGCCTCCGAGTGCTACTGCCAAATCGTTTCTGCTGAGCGAATTTTCAGCCATAAACTCTACCATTTTTGTCACTTCAAAAACAGTTTTGGATTTCTCGCCTGCCGTAAAACTGTAAGAAAAAACTTCAAAATACTCTGAAAGCGACTTCACAACAGTATCAAGGTAAAGTTTTTCAACATTTGAATCTGTAATAACGGCAACCTTTTTAGCATTTGTAATTTTATTTATATAACTTCCACACGAATTAATAATATTTCTTTCAATTAAAATTTCGTACGGCTTTTGAACATTTACAACAAGTTTTTTCATCAACCGATTTCCTCTTTTATTGAATTTCCTTTTGCCAAAAGGTCGTGCAGTTTTTTGCTGTCATTTAAAATCAAAGCCGATTTAAACAAACTCAAATTGTCTATCAATTCATCTATTTCAGCACACAAATTTTCACTGTTGTCGGCAAAAAGTTCAGTCCACATATCTGCATTTATTTTAGCAACACGGGAAACATCTCTGTAACTTCCCGCACTGAAACCGGAATGAAACGGTGCTCTCGGGCTTAAAATATAACTGCACGCAAGAACATGGGCTATCTGTGAAGTGTACGCTATCATCTCGTCGTGATGTTCGGGAGTTGTAACGACAACTCTTGCAAATTTCATTTCATCTGCAAGTTTTTTAAGAGTTGACAAAGCATTTTCGTCGTTTAAAGTCGGAGTGAAAATGAAACTTGCTTTTTCAAAAAGATTATCAAGACTGCTTGCGTATCCGCTGACTTCTCTGCCTGCCATCGGATGTCCACCTATAAAAGTAAAGTTAAGTTGTTCCTTTTCGAGTTCTCGGCAAATTTTTGTTTTAATACCGCACGAATCGGTTACAATACTGCCTTTTTTGAACAAATCTTTATATTTTAAAATCAACGGTACAATACCGTCGGGATAAATATTTACAATTGTAATATCGGCTTTCGGAATTAAATCTTCAAGTTCTCCGTACTCGTCAATCACTCCATCGGCATACGCAGTTTTCATAACACTCTGCGTTCTGTTCCAACCCATTACATAGTGAGTTGTATTTTTTTGAAGTGTTTTTGCAAGACTTGCACCGATTAAACCGAGACCTATTACGAGTATTTTCATATTTATACCACCTATGAACAATTATTTATATAATAATATAAATTATAAAATAAGTCAATAAAGCATTAAATAATTAAACTAATCGGCAACATATTTTCAATATAAACATAAAAACAAAAAGGCAGTCTTATAAAAACAAGACTGCCTTTAAAATTATTCGGGTTGCTTTACTAAAACCACATTTTCACCGTCAATCAATTTACCATCCATATCGTATGTACCCGTAATTGTCAGAGTATCTCCTTCAAGTGTAAATGTTTCGTATCCCTTGCCCTCTTCTTCGTTATCAAAGTATATTTTATCTCCTCTTGCGTCAAAAAAGGACTTTTCTTCATTTTTCTCATTTTCTTTTTTTAAATCTTCAACAGACTCTTTAATAAATTTATCCAGTTCCATTTCTTCATACAAAGCGTCTCTCAATGTTGTCTTTTCAACTTCTTTGTAATACTCGTCAAACTGTTTTCTTGTCAATCCCTCTTTTTCAGCACCTCTGTAATATGCCTCTTCCATAAGGTCAAGAAATTCTTCCGATTTAGCAGTCAAATCTTTTTCAAATTTTTCCGTATCAATAGTAATTTTGCAATTATTATCTTCATCAACTACATAGTACATATCAATAATAATTTTATTTTCAAAATTTTTCAACATTTCTGTTACGATTTCATCATCTTTATATTCTTCTTCAAAATCGTTTGCAAATGCTTTTTCTTCATAAGACGCTTTCCAAGTTCCCTCAAGTGAAACTCTTTTTTCACAACCTGCAAAACAACAGGCTATAATGCAAAGACAAAGAATTGAAGAAATAATTTTACTTGCTTTTTTCATGAAAAATCTCCTTTTATAAAAACTATTTTGTACAAATATGATAACATATTTTGACAAAATTGTAAACATTTCTACAAAATAAAAAAACGCCTTTGAAAGTTTTAACCTTCAAAGGTGTTTTTATTTAAAAATCAAAATATTTTATTTTTTAAATTTGTAAATTAATATTCATCGTCGTCAAACAAATCGCCGTTGTGATCCGTCGGGTCGGTGTTTGAAACACCTGTAAGAATATGCTTGTTTTCAACGATATTATATTTTCTAACCTCTATTTGAGGTTCTTCATAATATTTTTTCATAATATCTCATCCTCCGTTTTTTAAAGTATTTCGGAATCTGTTGCCGAATATTTAACAAATGTCTTACCGTTCATCTCATATTTAACATAGGAACAATAAGAAACTGTTTCGCCTGCTTTACATCCTACTTTACTGATTACAAACTGATTTCCGGCAGTTTGTGTAAACGATTTACATCTGATTACATTTTTACCGTCAACATCACTCAATGTCAATGAAGAAACTTCGCCTTTTGTAAACAAGATACCACATTCAATCATTTCTGCCTCTTGAGGAATATAGTATCTGCCCAACATTGAGATTTTACCTTTAGAAGCAAGTTGGTCTTTGATAACTGCCTGTGAAGTATCATTGAAGTTCGTATTTGCGTATCTGATATTTGCCGAAGCTCCGTTTTCATCAACATCTAAATTGCCTACAAAATACGGATTTTTTGTATATCCGTCAGGATTAAGTTCATTTACGAACTGTTCATCGTAAGCCTTTTTATTTGTAGCGTCAATTTCAATATTCTCGTTTACATGGTAGATAAATTCAGTACCGTAACCGAGAAGAACATAGCCGTAATCATCTCCGTTTAAAATTTCTGAAGATGTATAAACGCCTATCCAATAAACAGGAACTTTACTTGTGTATTTAACAACAGAGTTATAAGCATACTCTTTAGTTGATATTTCTTCCCAATTTTCTACGGAGTCCATAACAGAAGCATAGGTAACTGTAAATGTTTCCTGAGCATTTGGCTCGTAAACTGCTTTTACAACGGTATCGGAATTAACGCTTACTGTATCGCCGATAGCGTGTTTTTCTCCGTTTACTTCATAATGTGAGAAGTTATAGAAAGGATAAACAATAGGTTCAGGAAGTTTATAATTGTCTGCAACATATACTACCGAAGTTACTCTGTTATTAATATTATTTTGAACCTGCACTCTTGAAGTTATGGTTTCGCTTGATGCTTCGGTTTTAATAGTTGTGTCGCCCATAACAACAAATGTAAATGTTTCTCCGGAATACTGATACTTAACATCGTGACTTGCAGTTACGGATTTGTAGCCAATATACCACGCCGTTTTACCGTCTTTTGCAGTAGCAACAACTTCCGTACCGTAAGGAACTGCCTGAATATCACTTACATTAAATGTAATGCCTTCAGGAGCAATTATTTTATAATTGATTTTTGAAGATGTAATTTCTGTAATAATGTGAGCTGCTGCACTGTCAACATCGTCTTGAGTTTTGAATGCAGAGCATTTTATAACTTTATTGTTCCAAGAAACATCTTTTGTAGCAACTGAATTTTTCAATCCCTCGAGTTTTGAAAAATCATACTCATCTCTGTCAAGTGAGTCAAGACTTTCAAGTGAAGCGTCAAGTGCTGAAATATCAAGACCTGTTTCAAGTCCGTTTAACGCTTCGTCAACCTTTTGTTGTTCAGCGTCTATCTTGCTCTGTTCAGACAACAATGTTTCATCTCTTTGTTGTTCTGTATAGTTAGCGTAAACAAGTGAAGAAACGGTATCCGCAAGATTTTGAACTGTTGTTGCCGTAAGAGTAGTCGTACCTAATTGAGCAAGTTCGTCGAGCTTATCTTTTGCTTGTTTTACGGAAGCGTCAAGGTTTGCAAAACTTGCATAGTATTTTTTCAGTTGAAGTTCACCGAATGTGCGTTTAAGCTCATCATTTAACTGTTTCGCATTTTTAGTGTACTTGTCATTTTCGCCCACAGGGTCAAGGCTGAGCATAGCATCTTTCGCATTTTTATATGCTTCTGCGAAAGGCTGCCAAGTTTCAGGTGTATATTTTTCAGTGCCGTCTTCATTCTTGTTTTCAGAAGCGTATGCTTCAGAAGAAGATGTCATTGTTTTTCTCAAATTTGAATAATCGCAGCCATCTGCAAAAACAAGTTTTTCCGTACAATTTGCATTGTTGATAGCGTCAACTTTTGCTTTAATATCCGCACCCATTGTATTTACGGCATTTTCTGTATCAGAAAAATTAATAGTCATATAGTTTACTGTCGAAGCAGTTTCAATTGCCGTAAGGAGTGAAATTACCGAATCATACTCAGTATCCGTAACATCTATTTTTTTCAAACCGTTTGCAATACCGTCTGTGAGAGCTTTACCGTTTATAATGTACGCAAAACCTCTGTTGTGGTACTTGCTTTCTTCATGTTGTCTGTTACCGCTTGTAGCCTTTGTAGGACTCAATTCGCCCATAAGGTCTTTGTCTTGGTCATAAACTGAAATGTTCGGTTCCAATTTTGCAGTGTAGTTTTGATTTGCGTCAGGAGCGGTACCGTTAAATATCATATAGTTAGATGCAAAATGCCATGTATTTTTTCCGTACAAATCTCTTCCGTTATATCCCCAAAGATTTTTACTGTCTGAAGAAAAATCATACTTAGTATTTTCGGAAGTCATGCTCCACTTTCCGTTTGTTGAATGATATGCCCAAGTTTCAGAACCAAAATCAAGTCCGTTGGAGTTGTCCAGTGTAACACCAAACCATCCTCTGTCTTGGTAACCGTAGAAAATATTTCTGTTCAAGTTAAAACAAAAAGTAACAGGAGCTTTAAGGCTTGTCGTACCGTCATACAACCAAACAAAGTTTTTAAGATAAACTTCATTTGTTTGGAACATATGATAGTTCTCAATAGTATTTTCAGCCATCTTGTTGTCGTTGTTACCTGTCTGTATTGAACCGGGTTCGGCAAAAATCATACCGTCGTCATAATTTGAAGCCTCTGACTGACCGCTCAATGAACCCATATCTATTTGTTTCGGCCATAAAGGTTTGCTGACTGTCATCTGACTTGCTTTATAGGCAAGGTCGTTAGCATATTGTTCTGCTCTTGAACCGTCGGCACCGCCGTAATTGAGCGCATCTCTGTATTGAAGACACTTGTAGTACGATTTATATGCTTCTACAAGATTTCTTGAATAACCAAGTTCAGAGATTTTTGACATTGTTTCTTCGTAACTGTTGATTGCTTTTGTAAGCACATCTTCAGCCGCTCTTGTTTTTGCACTTGCAAAAACAGTCGGAGAAATTGCAAAAGAAGTGATTATCATTATCAATACAAGATATAAAGAAATAACTTTTTTAAAATTTTTCTTCATTATTAAATATCCTCCTTATTTTTTTATATCTATACATTTTTATAATACACCCTCAAATACACTTTGTCAATAAATAAACGGTATAAAATAAAAAATTATTTACTTTTTTTATAATATATTGAATACACCTGTCCAAAAGCAAAATAATAGTCAATTTTAAGTTAATTTTATATAATAATTACATAAAACACATTGTAATATTGCAATATACATTATTCAATATTACAAATTTTTTTTAAAATAAAATAAACATATAGTTTTTTAACATTAAATTATTTTAACTTTTAACAAATGACTTATTTGAATTGTATATAAAATATTTCAATTTTTTACAGAAACATACCACATTGTAAAATTATGCACTATTTATCAGCTTTATTCGATATTTTTTGTATATTCATACAAATTTTCCCAAAAACTATTGACTGTTTATTCAGTAGGAAATATAATGATGAAGAAATCTAAACAAAACACCCATAACGGAAGGAGAAATTTAAAATGAAAGAAATCAAAAAAGTTGTTTTAGCATATTCGGGAGGTCTTGATACAAGCATCATCATTCCATGGCTTAAAGAAAACTACAACAACTGTGAAGTTATCGCAGTCAGCGGAGATGTAGGACAAGGTACAGAACTTGACGGACTCGAAGAAAAAGCAATCAAAACAGGTGCAAGCAAACTTTACATAGAAGACTTAAATAAAACATTTATAGAAGACTATGTTTTCCCGAGCGTACAGGCAGGCGCTGTATATGAAGGTCAGTATTTACTCGGCACCGCATTTGCCCGCCCCATTATTGCAAAACGAATTGTTGAAATAGCAAAAGCAGAGGGTGCAGACGCAATCTGTCACGGTTGTACGGGAAAAGGAAACGACCAAGTTCGTTTTGAACTTGCAATTAAAGCATTCGCTCCTGAAATGGAAATCATCGCTCCATGGCGTATTTGGGACATAAAGAGCCGTGAAGAAGAAATCGAGTATGCAGAAGCACACAACATTCCTCTTAAAATAAATCGTGAAACAAACTATTCAAAAGACAAAAACTTATGGCATCTGAGCCACGAAGGTCTTGACCTTGAAGACCCAATGAATGAGCCGAAATACGACGAAATTCTTGAAATGGGTGTATCTCCGGAAAAAGCACCCGACAAGGCAACTTATATCACACTACACTTTGAGAAAGGTATTCCGACAGCCATTGACGGCGTTGAAATGGGCGGAGTTGAACTTGTAAAGAAACTCAACGAACTCGGCGGTGCAAACGGTTGCGGTATTGTAGATATGGTAGAAAACCGTCTTGTAGGTATGAAATCTCGTGGCGTATATGAAACCCCCGGCGGTTCAATTCTCTACAAAGCACACGAAACACTTGAACAAATCTGTTTGGACCGTGAAACACAACACTACAAAGCACTTGTTGCAAACAAATTTGCAGAACTTGTATATTTCGGTCAATGGTTCACTCCTTTGCGTGAAGCAATTTCAGCTTTTGTAACAGAAACACAAAAGACAGTAACAGGCGATGTAAAAATCAAACTTTATAAAGGCAACATTATCAATGTAGGCGTAAGTTCTCCGTACTCTCTTTACAGTGAAGACTTTGCCACATTTGATGAGGATGAAGTATATAACCAAAAAGACAGTGAAGGATTTATCAATCTTTTCGGCCTTCCTCTCAAAGTTAAAGCAATGCTTGACAATAATAAAATGTAAATCTAATTTAACTTAAACATCATTAAATTTAAACATCATTAAATCTTATATGTTATATTAATTTTAATTTCTATTACTTAATATAAAATAATATAAAAATAATACATTATAATAATACGAACTGACACACGAGGTAATCCTATGGCACAATTGTGGAAAGGCAGATTTAAAAAAGAACTTGCCAAAGAGACAAATGATTTTAATTCATCTATAAGTTTTGACAGCCGAATGTATGAAGAAGACATTAAAGGCAGTATTGCACACGCAACAATGCTCGGCGCCTGCGGAATAATTCCAAAGGAAGAAAGCGAAAAAATCACGCTTGAACTTCAAAAAATTCTTGATGAAATAAAAAACAAAGAACTTAATATTGATATGAGTTGCGAGGATATACACACTTTTGTTGAGGGCGAACTTACAAACAGACTCGGACAAACGGGCAAAATGCTTCACACGGCACGCTCAAGAAATGACCAAGTTGCCGTTGACCTCAGAATGAATTTAAAAAAAGAGTGCGATGAAATATCAGAAAAACTCAAAAAACTTGTTTTGGTTTTATGCGAAAAGGCTGAACAGGAAAAAAACACAATTATGCCCGGTTACACTCATCTTCAAAGAGCGCAGCCAATAACATTCGGACATCATCTGATGGCTTATGCGTCTATGCTTTTGAGAGATATTGACCGAATTTCCGACGCAAAAAAGCGAATGAATTTTAATTCTCTCGGCTGCGGCGCTCTTGCAGGCACAACCTACAATATCGACCGTGATATGACGAGCGAACTTTTAGGATTTGACGGAATTTGCGAGAACAGTCTTGACGGCGTGTCCGACCGTGATTTTTGTATAGAAACAGCAAACGCTCTTTCAATAATAATGGTACATCTTTCCCGTTTTTCCGAAGAAATCATTATGTGGTGTTCGTGGGAGTTTAAATTTGTAGAACTTGACGATGCATTTTCAACAGGTTCATCCATAATGCCTCAAAAGAAAAATCCCGACATTGCCGAACTTGTACGAGGCAAATCGGGAAGAGTTTTCGGAGACCTCACAACACTTTTAACAGTTATGAAAGGTATCCCTCTTGCATACAACAAAGATATGCAGGAGGACAAGGAGGCAATTTTTGACGCTGTCGATACTGTAAAAATGTGCTTAAACGCATTTACCCCAATGATAGAAACAATGACCGTACTAAAAGAAAATATGCGAAAAGCAGCAGCAAAAGGTTTTATCAACGCTACCGATTGTGCAGACTATCTTGTCGGAAAAGGTCTTCCTTTCCGTGACGCATACAAAGCAACAGGCGAACTTGTAGCACTTTGTATTGAAAAATCACTCACATTGGAAACTCTTACTCTTGATGCATACAAATCTGTCTGCAACTTGTTTGAAGAAGATGTTTACGAAGCAATCAACCTTGACAAATGCGTTGAAATGCGACTTTCAAAAGGCGGTCCCGCTCCCGTCAGCGTTGAAAAACAAATTGAAAACGCAAAATCGAAAATTGAATGATAAAGTGATAAATAGAATTTATATTAACTTTTCAGCGATTATTAAGTTAACAAAACAACAATTATATTGACTTATTTTAACCAATTCAATATAATGGAAATAACGATATAAATTTTTATATCAGTTTAACATTTATTGAAAGCGAGATATACCCTATGGCATATAAAATCGTTGTTGACAGTTGCTGTGAAATGACAGATACATTAAAATCAATAAAAAATATAGTCTCTGTTCCTCTTACGCTTCAGATTGACAACTACAAAATACTTGATGATGAAAATTTTGAGCAAAACGATTTTGTGGAAAGAATGCTTGCGTATGAAGGCACTGCAAAATCCGCCTGCCCTTCGCCCGCTGCCTTTGCAGATGCTTATGAAGGCGACGAAGAAGATGTATATGTTGTCACTATCACAAAAAAACTCAGCGGTACATACAACAGTGCTGTTCAGGCAGTAGAATTGTTTAAAGAAGAAAACAACTCGGATAAAAATATACATGTATTTGACAGTAAAGGCACTTCGGGTTTTGAAGTTCTTATTGTTGAAAAAATCGACGAACTTGCGTCTCAGGGAATGAAGTTTGAAGATGTAGTCAAGGAAGTAAACGACTATATTGAAAACCACATTGACCTATATTTTTGTCTTGACAATTTGGAAAATCTCCGTAAAAACGGCAGATTGTCAAATCTTGCTGCTGCAGTTTTGAAAAAGTTAAAAGTTAAGCTTATATGCAAGGCAACAGACGGAGATATTGACAAAGTTTCTCAAGACTTCACTATTTCAAGAGCAATTTTGAAAATGTGCAATATTATGAACAACGACATATCTAAAGGCACTATTCCGAAAAAACTTATAATCACACATTGCAGATGTTTGGAAAGAGCTGAACTTGTCGCTTCAAAACTCAGTGAAAAAAATAATTTTGAAAAAATAGAAATTCTTGAAATGAGTGGTTTAAATACTTTGTACGCAAACGACGGTGGAATAATCGTTTCATACTGCCACTGATTTCTGTAAAATAAAGGAAGGTAAATATGGAAATCAAATACAACTTAACAAGCACTCCAAAGCAAAAGCCCGACGAAAGCAATCTCGGTTTCGGCACAATTTTTACAGACCATATGTTCGTTATGGACTACTCTTCAGACAAAGGTTGGCACGACGCAAGAATAGTGCCTTACGCACCGCTCACACTTGACCCGTCTGCACTCGTATTCCACTATGCACAAGAGTGTTTTGAAGGTCTTAAAGCATATCGTTGTGAAGACGGAAGCGTTCAACTTTTCAGACCCGACAAAAACGGCAAAAGAATGAAATCAACACACGAAAGACTTTGTATTCCCGAAATACCCGTTGAAGACTTTGTTGAAGCCGTAAAAGCAATCGTTGCGGTTGAAAAAGATTGGGTACCGTCAGCACCCGACACAAGCCTTTACATCCGTCCTTTCACGATTGCTACCGAACCCGTACTCGGCGTTAAAGCATCTGAACAATATCAATTCATAATTATATGTTCTCCTTCAGGTGCATATTACGAAGAGGGTATGAACCCTGTAAAAATCTATGTTGAAGACGAATATGTAAGAGCAACACCGGGTGGCACGGGTTATATCAAATGCGGAGGCAACTATGCTGCTTCAATCATTGCAAGCGAAAAAGCACACAAACTCGGCTACTCTCAAGTTCTTTGGCTTGACGGCGTTGAGAGAAAGTATGTTGAAGAAGTAGGCTCAATGAACATTATGTTCAAAATCGGCGGAGAAATCTACACTGCTCCAACCGTAGGAACAGTTTTACCCGGTATAACAAGAATGAGTTGTATCGAACTTCTCAAAAAATGGGGCTACAATGTTCACGAGTGCAAACTTGCTATTGAAGATATTATGAAAGCGCACAAAAACGGCAAACTTGAAGAAGTTTTCGGAACAGGTACCGCCGCAGTTATCAGTCCTGTCGGCGAACTTATCTACGAAGACGAAAAAGCCGAAATAGGCGGTTTTAAAACAGGCGAACTGACACAAAAACTTTATGACACACTGACAGGCATTCAATTCGGCAAAATCGAAGACGATATGGGTTGGACAGTTAAAGTTGACTGAAAATAATTATAAAAGGCTGTCTTGCACAGCCTTTTTGCATATTAATTTTTATTTAAAAGCAATTATAATAATTTAAGTTATAAATAAAGTTAAATATATAATGAGAACCATTAATTTTAAAATTGAAGAAAAAGACAACTTAAAACAAGTTCGTGATTTTCTTTCGGACTTCGGCATTTCAAGTGCATTGCTGACAACTTTAAAATGTTCTGAAAACGGAATTTTGATAAACGGAGTCTTTGCAAAAACAATAGAAAGACTGCACACGGATGACACGCTGACAATAAACATTGAAGATAAAGGCACGCCACCGAAAGCAAGCGGACGAAAAGTACGAATACTGTACAATGACGAAGACATAATCGTTGCAGACAAACCGCCGTTTATGCCTGTACATCAAAGCAGAAATCATATCGGCGACACGCTTTCAAACGCAGTTGCACCTTTACTTCAAGGTTCTTTCAGAAGCGTTTACAGACTCGACAGGGACACAAGCGGACTTGTAGTGATTGCAAAAAATACTTTAAGTGCATCAAAACTTGCAGGCAAGTGCGATAAAACATATTACGCCGTCTGTAACGGCACGGTAAATTTCAATAAAACGATAAATCTGCCGATAGCACGGGAAAGCAAAAGTATAATCAAGCGATGCGTTTCTCCTTTCGGCGAGAAAGCAGTTACACACTACACTTCTCTTTTTTGTAAAAACAACAAAACTCTTGTAAAAATAAATTTAGAAACAGGCAGAACGCATCAGATACGAGTGCATTTTTCGTACTGCAACAACGCACTTGTCGGAGACACTTTGTACGGACAAAGCGACAAAAATATTATGCGACAAGCGTTACACTGCGGCGAAGTTACTTTTCGTCATCCAATCACAAACGAAAAAATGCAATTTATTCTGCCTCCTCCACCCGACTTTTTTAACTGTTTAAGAGGTGAATAATATGCCGGCATTTTCAACACACTACGCCTTTGCCGTTGAAATGAAAGAATTTATTGAACAAAACTGCAACTTCCAACTCGACACAAATGCTTTAATGATAGGCACTCAAGGTCCTGACATTTTCTTTTTTCATAGAGCAATTCCTTTGCTTATGTACGGAAAATCATACAGGAAAACAGGTTCGGCAATGCACCGTTCAAAGCCGAGCGATGTTTTTGAATGTGCTGCAAAATACATATCAAAAAGCAAAGAAAAAGAAATAGCACTGTCGTATTTTTACGGCTATATTTTACACTATGCACTCGACAGAAACTGTCATCCCTACATATTTTGCTATCAAAAAAAGATGCAGGAAAAAATGCCTCAAATTCATCACTCATCAATTCATAATATGATAGAATTAGGTCTTGACGCATATATCATAAAAAATGTATTGGGATATTCTCAAACGGAAAAATTTCACACAACAAATGCTTTTATTCCAAACGAAAGAATTGCAAAAGAAATAAGCGTTTTTCTTTCATACCTAATCAAAAAAACAACTCTGCAAAATGTTGATGAAAAAATTGTATATCAGGCAATTTACGATACGGAAACTTTGCAGAAAAATTTATACGATGAAACAGGAATTAAAAAAGCAATCTTTGAAACTGTCGAAAAATTTATTTCTCCGTTTGTAAACGGATTTAAAATATCGGTTATGATTAGACCGAAATACAGCGAGAGTATAGACTTTTATGCAAATACGGGAAAATTGCCGTGGTCAAATCCTTGGCAAAGTGGTATAATAAGACACGACAGTTTTATTGAAGTTTTTGAAAAATCAAAACAAGATGCTAAAGAACTTATTTTAGGCTTTAATAAAATATTTAATAACGAAAGTGACGGCTATGCCGTAACGCAAAACAAATCATTTTTAACAGGAGTAGAAATTCAATGAAAACAATACCGAGCTTTGAAATCGACCACACTATTTTAAAAAAAGGAATTTACATTTCAAGAATTGACGACGACATTACAACATACGACATTCGTCTTAAAGAACCAAATGTAGAACCCGTATTGACTAATTCGGCAATTCACACCATTGAACATATTTTTGCAACATACGCAAGAAACAGTGAATTTGGCGAAAACATCATCTATTTCGGACCTATGGGCTGCAGAACAGGTTTCTATTTCTTAACTCGCTCATTGACCGACAACTATTCTATAAACCTTATCAAAGAAGCGTTTAAATACATCGCTGACTTTTGGGGCAAAATTCCCGGTTGTTCTGCCATAGAATGTGGAAATTGTCGTGAACACAGTCTTCCTGAAGCAAAAGCAGAAGCAAAAACTTTCTATGAAGTAATAAAAGATTGGACCAAAGAAGACTTAAAGTACCCCGTTGCACCTAAAGTTGAAGAAGAATAATTACAATTATCTGAAAATTCTGGGAATTTAAAATATTTTTTAAAACAAATTCTCAACCGAAACCGTTATAAAAATATTTCAGTTAAAACAAAAAAATAAAACCTATGTAATTTCAAAAATCAAAGAAACTACATAGGTTTTTATTTTTTGCATATTTAAAATTTATACGCCCGATGAACGCATTTTTGAAATAATATATGTAACTATTGTCCATACGATTTGAAAAACCGAAATCGAAATTGAAGAAATCTGGTCAAATCCGTTGATAAAAGATAACAATGCGACAAGACCGAAGCCGAGACAACAACCGAAATCTATAAAAAATGTTGAAAGCGTTTTACACAAGTGAAGTTTATCTGCGGCACACATTGCATTTATAAAGCCTTTAATAGTGCCGTCGTGAACAACAAACGCAGGTGCATCTTCGGCAATTAACGATGAATATTTATCGTAAACTCTCGCAGAAGAAGAATTCATCACTTTCAGATAACCTTGAGGAAGTTCAAACTCCTCTGCAAGATACTCGTCGTTAATATACGGGTCGGTACTTCTTGCAAGAATTGTTATACCCGTTTTCTCAAGTTTACTCAAATCTCTCTGTAAATCTTTGTCGGCTTTATATGAAAAGATATACATAGCCCAAAGTTTGCCTGCTACTGCAAGATACAACGCCTGTCTGCCTTTTTTTGTATATCTGTTTTCAAACTCAATTCTCGGAATTGAAACGCCATGATTTATCATCATATTTCTGTTTCCGACAAGAACTTTTTTGCCGTATATCCATGCAGAAAGTCCCATTTTATCCTCATAAATTATGTCGGAAACTTCAGGCAAAATTGAAGATTTGCCTACTATAACATCGTCAAAAACACTCGCAAGAGGTGTTTTTGAATTTATCAAAACTGCTGCCGTCTGCAATATAATTTCATCTGTTTTTGCACCGTTGAACTGTCGCATACCAAACAGATTGCAGTCTTTTCTGTAAAACAGGTCAGAACCTTCTACTATCATTGCATTTGCGTCTTCAACAAACTCGGCACCTGCATATCCGCAAACCAAAGCACCTTTATCGACGGTTTTAGACGAAACTGCTTTTAAAGAACTTTCAAAAATTCCCACCGAAAAAAACGGACTTGAAACCGTCAAAGCCGCAACAAGTGCATTAAACCCGTACTGCCATTGTTCTGTATAAAAAGACACTCCGATGAAAAGAACAATACTTAAAAACATTAAAACAGGATAGAGTGTTTTAGCGATTTTATCCGACGGGTCGTCTGCAACTGAAATCTCGTCAAAAGCAACAAGATTTTTTGCCTTTACACTTGTTTTAAGTATAGGCTCGCCATACAGTAAGCCTCTGCTGATTATTGTTGCATCAACAGGATTTGCAATGTTTTCAACAACATATTTTTCATCCTTTGAACTGATATATTCAAAGTCACGAATAATTCTTTTCAATCGACTGTGTAAACCGAGCAGATAAACAAAAATTGCAACCGCTCCTGCACCCGAAAGCAAATTTATCGAATTCAATGCAAAATCAGGATAGCACAACGTCAATACAGTATGAACAAAAATCATCAATGAAGCAACTGAAACAGGCAGAGCGCTTGTTACACCTTTTTTTGTAAACACACTGAAAATGCCGCCGAATACGGTAGTAATATTTGTAATCAAACAAACCGAAAAAACAACAGTCTGCACGATATTATAATTAAACTCATCCGACAAAAACGACGGCAGATATGCCGTGTTTTGCGTTGCAGACATTAAAATCAAGGTAACGGCACAAATTGATGTCATAAAAATTCTGACATTTAACTTTGCTTTTTTTGAAAAAAGTTTTTCCAAAAACTTTCTTCTGCCCGCTTTTGTGTTGTACTCCGAAGAAGTAGAAAAATCGTTTTGCGAAGAATTGTCTATAACATCGTTAGGTGAGTCTATTCTAAACTCGTCTATTTTTTTCTTTCTGCGTTCAAAAAGTTTTTTCTCGGCAAGTTCCTCGTCAATTTTCTCGCAGCTTCCGTTCATATCTTCAAAACCTTGAAGAACGAGTTGTCCGTCATCATTTTCGTTAACAGAAGTCTCATTTTTAGCCTTTTTTTGAGCCTCATATCCCATTACACGAGTATGCTCAAGTTCATCTACCGCAACTATTGTAGGTATTTCGTTCAAGTCAAGAGTTCTGTCAAACCTTGACTTGCTCTTAATATTTGCCGGTCTCTCTATAATTTCGGGAGGTGCGTCGCCATATTGCTTTTCTGAAGAATTTTTACTCTTAAAAAAACTTTTCGACGACTTTGATGATGAAACTGCTTTTTTTGAATTTATTATTACCGTTCTGTCGAGTTCATTTTCATTTTCGCCCGAATCAAAAGAAATAACTTGAGTTTTGCCCGAATTTTTAGGCAAAACCGTAGTTTTATCATCAAAATCCTGATTTGATTTAACTTTCTTTATGGAAATTGTCTTATCGTTTTCGACTTTTTCAGTTTTCGGTATGACAACTGTTTTTCCCTGTTCAAAATCGCTTTGCTGCGTGTTTTCAGACACATTTACATTTATAACACGGGTTTTATCATCGCTGCCGTATGCGGTCGGATTTGTCTTTTTAATGGTTTGACTGCTTTTTTCACGAACTTCCTGAGCCCGTTTCAAAATCTCATCTATACTCAAATTTTCGCTCATAACAAAACTCCTTACAAAGCAAGACGCTGACGAGCAATTTCATACATTACTATTCCTGCCGCAACAGATGCATTTAAAGAATTAACTTTACCGCACATGGGCAAAGAAACAACAACATCACAATGTTCTTTAACAAGCCTGCTTACGCCGCTTCCCTCGCCTCCGACAACAAGTGCAACACCGCCCGAAAAATCGGTCTTGCACCAAGTAGTGCCGTCCATATCTGCCGCATAAACCCAAATGTTTTGCTTTTTCAAATCTTCAATTACGGTTGAAAGGTTTGAAACTCTCGCAACACGCATATATTCAAGCGCACCGCAGGAAGTCTTTGCAACAATATAGTTCAAACCGACATTTCGCCTTTTCGGAATAATCACACCGTGTGCACCCGCCGCTTCGGCAGTTCTTATTATTGCACCTAAATTATGACTGTCCTCAATTCCGTCACATATTATAACAAAAGGCTGTTCGCCTTTTGCGTTTGCGAACTGTAAAATTTCCTCTACCGTTGAATATGAATGCGCAGGAACCGACGCTATTACGCCCTGATGATTTCCATTCGGAGCCATAAAGTCAAGTTTCTTTCTGTCAACATACTTTACAATGATTTTCTTTTCTGAACAAAGTGCAATAATTCTGTTAATCGAACCCTCTCGCTCGCCTTTTGCAATATATACACATTCAGTTTCATTTGAAGATTTAAGATGTTCCGTAACGGCATTTCTGCCTATCACAAGATTGTCTGCAAACTGATTTTCGTTTTTTGCACTTCTTTTTTCTCTGTTTTCTCGTCTGTCCAAAACTATCACCAATCAATATATTTTATTTCAGTCAAATTATAACATAAAACTACAATTACTTCAATTATTTTAAAAAAATTGTAGAAGTTAATATTATACATTTATTTTCCGTAATTTACCAACAAGTAATTCGATTTATTTTCTCTGAAATCGCCATTGTTTTGTTAATAATTCACAATATATCAACCTAATTTTTGTATATACAAATAAATGAATTTTTATTGACATCATCAGTCTTACCAATTAAAATTATAATTAAGGGGGACTATGCGTTAAATTCTCAAAAATTTGAATAAAAGAGAAATAAATAAAAACGCTGAAAGCACCTTAATAAAACAAATATATTATTAAGAAAAAGGAGAAAAAAATATGGAAAACAACACATACCAAACAAATCCGGCGCCGGTAGCACAACTCAAAACCGACAGAGGTTTAGTAAAATTTATCTTGCTTTCATTAGTAACTTTAGGCATTTACAGTATTGTTTATTATTCGTGTATTTCAAGCGATATCAATATCATAGCAAGCAGATATGACGGAAAGAAAACTATGCATTTCTGCCTTATGTCCTTCATACTTACACCGATAACTCTCGGAATATATACTTTAGTATGGTATCACCAATTATCAAATCGTATCGGTGCAGAACTGAAGCGTCGTGGAATAGATTTCGATTTCGGTGCAAAAGATTTTTGGCTTTGGAATATACTTGGTTCCTTAATTTTTGTAGGTCCGTTCATTTATGTACATAAACTTTGCAAAGCCATGAATCTTCTTTCAGAAGACTTCAATATGCGTGGTTAAAATATTCCAAACACAGCGTAAAAACATAAAGCACTCCAAAAGTATTTTACTTAAGGAGTGCTTTTTCTATTTAATAACTTTAATAATTTTTACACTCAAGTTCAAAATACGCTTGAGGGTACGAACAGACAGGACACACGAGAGGTGCCTGCTTTGAGATGATAATGTTTCCACAATTTCTGCATACCCATATTGAATCTCCGTCTTTTGAAAAAACGAGCGATTGGTTTACATTGCCGAGCAGTTTTTTGAATCTTTCTTCGTGTTCTTTTTCTATTTCTGCAACTTCGTCAAAAAGCCTTGCGATGTCGTCAAAACCTTCTTCACGGGCAACTTTTGCAAATTCCGGATACATATTTATATGTTCATAGTTTTCGCCCTCTGCTGCCGATTGCAAATTGACTGCCGTTTTTTGAATACCGCCGTTTAACAGTTTAAACCAAATTTCAGCGTGTGCCTTTTCGTTTTTCGCAGTCAATTCAAAAATTTCCGCTATCTGTTCATAACCTTCACTTTTTGCTTTGTCTGCAAAAAAAGTATATTTGTTTCTTGCCTGACTTTCTCCTGCAAAAGCAGAAATTAAGTTAGCCTGTGTTTTTGAACCTTGTAATTCCATTAAATCACCTTTCTTTTTTGTTAAACATATTTTGTGTAATGACACTGTTTTTATACTGATTTTCAAAAAATAATGCAAACAAAAAAAATGCCGACTGAACAATCAGTCGGCTCTTTTTACAAGGAATTTACTTTGCTAAAAATGTCAGCAACCGCAACCGTTATCGCATCCGCATCCGCCGCAACCGTTTCCGCCTGCAAGAAGAAGGATGATGATAAGAATGATAATCCATGAGCAGCTGTTACCGCAGTTGAAATTATTTCCGCATCCCATCAAGGTAACCTCCTTTCCTTGTTTCTGTTCCATTCTATGAAAAAAGAAAAAGAGTGTTACATTAAAAATGCCGTTTATAAAATTTCAAACAAAATAAAATTCACTTATTGTCTATTTTACTTATTAATTTATAAATTTCATCATCCATTACATTTGACCGAAATATTTTTTATCAAATCCAATTTCCCAAATTTGACGCTTTTACTCTGCAATTTCATTCATCAATATTTTATCTTTTGACAGTTATAGGCTTTCATAACTGTTTTTTATTGATTTTAAACAAATTAGCAGTCACAATGCGACACATTTCTATTATATTTTTTATATTGTATATTTTTGTATTATATGAGATAATATATAATTATATTTAAAGTAATTATTATATATTAAAATATTGGAGAGACTATGAGCGACTATGAAAAACTTGCGGAACTTCTCTTTCCGCAAATCGACAAAACACCTGAATACTATGAAAATCTTTACCCTAAAAGAGATTTAAAAGAGGGCGCAGTTGTTACAAGATTTGCCCCCTCTCCCACCGGCTATCTTCACTTTGGCGGTTTATACGCTGCTTCTGCCGAAAAAATGGCGGCAAATTCAAGCGACGGAGTTTTCTTTTTAAGAATAGAAGATACCGACAAAAAAAGAGAAGTTGAAAACGGCGTTGACGCAATAGTTAACGGTCTTAACTATTTCGGAATAAGTGCAGATGAAGGTGTAACAGGCAACAATTCCGAAAAAGGCAATTACGGTCCGTACACACAAAGCAAAAGAGCAGAAATTTACCAAACCTTCGCAAAAGACCTTGTAAAAAAAGGACTTGCATACCCTTGCTTTTGTACTCCCGAAGAACTTGATGAAATAAGAAACTCGCAAGAAAACGACGATGTTAAAGGATACTACGGAAAATTTGCAAAGTGCAGAAATTTAACATACGACGAAATTGCAGAAAAAATTGCACAAAACAAAGAGTGGACACTTCGTCTTAAATCAAACGGCGACATTAACAATAAAATTGTTTTCACTGATGTAATAAAAGGCAAAATTGAAATGGCTGAAAATGTTATTGATGTTGTTTTGCTTAAAACAGACAAAATTCCGACATATCACTTTGCTCACGCTGTTGACGACCATTTGATGAGAACAACTCATGTAATTCGAGGCGACGAATGGATTGCAAGCGTTCCGCTTCATATTCAACTTTTCAAAACACTCGGTTTTAAACCCGTTAAATATGCACACATTGCACCTATTTTAAAAACAGACGGCGACGGAAAAAGAAAACTCTCAAAGAGAAAAGACCCTGAAGCAGCCGTTTCTTATTTTGAAGAAGCAGGTTACCCTGCCGAATCTGTAAATGAGTACATTGCAACAATTCTCAACTCAAACTTTGAGGATTGGAGAAGAGCAAACAAAACGGCTCCTCTTTCAGATTTTCCTTTTAAACTCAAAAAAATGAGCGTATCAGGTGCATTGTTTGATATGGTCAAACTTGAAGATGTTTCAAAAAACACCATCTCCGTAATGAGCAATGAAAAAGTTTTTGAACTCTCAAAAAAATGGGCAGAAAAATACAGTCCCGAACTTTTGGCACTTTATGAAAAAGACAACGAATACGCAAAAGAAGTTTTAAATATTGACCGAAACGGCAAAAAACCGAGAAAAGATATTGCAAAATGGTCTGAAATCAAAGACTACATTTCATACTTCTACGATGAAACATTTGAGAAAAATTACGACCTTGAAGACGACAGACTTTCAAATGAACTTGCATTTGAAACACTCGAAAAATATAAAACAGTCGTTGACTCAAATGATGACAAAGACACTTGGTTTTCTAAAATTAAAGATATGTGTGCCGATTTAGGCTGTACTCCGAATGTAAAAGAGTACAAGGCAAACCCCGAAAACTTCAGAGGTCATGTAGGCGACCTTTCCACAATCATAAGAGTTGCTTTAACAGGCAGAAAAAACACTCCCGACCTCCACGCAATCATAAGACTGCTCGGTACTGAAAAAACAGTAAAAAGAATAGAAGAAGCACAAAAACATTACACGGAAGGAAAATAATATGGAAGAAATCACCGAAAAGAAGCAATCAAATTTTATAGAAGATTTTGTTGATGAAGACCTTGAAAACGGCGTGTACAAATCTGTACAAACCCGTTTTCCTCCCGAGCCTAACGGCTATCTCCACATAGGACACGCAAAAGCAATATGCATCAATTTCGGAATAAAAGAAAAGTACAACGGAATTTGCAACTTGCGTTTAGACGATACAAACCCAACTAAAGAAGACACAGAGTATGTTGACGCTATTATGAAAGATATTCATTGGCTTGGTTTTGACTATGACAATGTTTATTATGCTTCGGACTACTTTGATTTTCTTTACGATTGTGCAATAAAATTGATTAAAAAGGGTAAGGCATTTGTTTGCGATTTAACTCCGGAACAGCAAAGAGAGTACAGAGGAACACTGACCGAACCGGGCAAAGAAAGCCCATACAGAAATCGTTCAATCGAAGAAAACCTTGACCTTTTTGAAAGAATGAAAAACGGCGAATTCCCTGCGGGTTCAAAAGTTCTTCGTGCAAAAATAGATATGTCTTCTTCAAACCTTAATATGAGAGACCCGATTATTTACAGAATAATGTACGCACACCATCACAGAACAGGCGACAAATGGTGCATCTACCCGATGTACGACTTTGCTCACCCTTTGTCCGATGCTTGCGAAAAGGTTACACACAGCCTTTGCTCTCTTGAGTTTGAAAATCACAGACCTCTTTACAATTGGTTTGTTGACGAACTTATTGAAGGTGAAAAACCAAGACAAATTGAATTTGCAAGAATGAATCTCAACTACACTTTGACAAGTAAGCGTAAATGTCTTAAACTTGTTCAAGACAATATAGTTACCGGCTGGGATGACCCACGAATGGCCACTCTTTCAGGAATGCGTCGCAGAGGCTATCCGGCTGAAGCAATAAGAGATTTTTGTGACAGAATAGGTGTTTCCAAAGCTCACTCTGTTATAGATTTTGCTTTACTTGAGGCTTGCGTAAGAGATAACTTAAATCAAAACGCACCTCGTGCTATGGCAATTCTTGACCCTCTCAAAGTTGTTATAGACAACTATCCCGAAGGTAAGACAGAAGAAATGGAATGCGAACTTCATCCTGACCACTCTGAGTACGGCACAAGAAAGATGCCATTCTCAAGAGAAATATTTATTGAACGCTCCGACTTTATGGTTGAGCCTGTCAAAAAATATTTCCGTCTGTTCCCCGGCAATGAAGTACGACTTATCAAAGCATATTTCATAAAATGCGTAGGGTACGACACAGACGAAAACGGCGAAGTTACCTGTGTTCACTGCACATACGACCCTGACTCCTACGGCGGAAACAGTCCTGACGGAAGAAAGGTCAAAGGCACTATTCACTGGGTGGACGCCAACGACAATGTAAAGGCAGAGGTCAGACTTTACGACAGATTGTTCAATGTTCCGAACCCGTCTGATGAAGAGGGTGTTTCGAGTTTTGAAGACAATCTTAATCCGAACAGTTTAACTGTAATCAAAAATGCTGTCATTGAAAAATCACTTGCAAATGCTCCTGTTGAAAAAACATATCAGTTTATGAGAAACGGATATTTCTGTGTTGATTCAGATACAGATGAAAATTCTCTTGTATTCAACAGAACAGTTGCACTGCGTGACAGTTTTAAAATTAAGTAAATCAAGGTGAAAATTTTGACAGAAAGAAAAAACATAAAAAACATAGCAATCATAGCCCATGTTGACCATGGTAAAACAACACTTGTAGATGAAATGCTCCGTCAAAGCGGTACTTTCAGAACAAATGAAGTTGTTGAAGAAAGAGTAATGGACTCAAATGACCTCGAAAGAGAAAGAGGTATCACAATTTTATCTAAAAACACATCTATTCACTACAAAGATACAAAAATAAATATAGTAGATACTCCGGGACACGCAGATTTCGGCGGTGAAGTAGAGCGTATTTTAACAATGGTTGACGGCGTTTTGCTTCTTGTTGATGCATTTGAAGGTTGTATGCCTCAAACGAGGTTTGTATTAAAAAAAGCTCTCGGGCTTAAAAAGACTCCGCTTGTTGTCGTAAACAAAATCGACCGTGACGGTGCAAGACCCGATGAAGTTATTGACGAAGTTCTTGACCTTTTCATCGAACTCGGTGCAGACGACGACCAACTTGAATTTCCTGTTATCTATGCCAGCGGTAAAGATGGTTTTGCAGGAACAGACCCATCTGTCAGAAGCGGAGATATGCGTCCGTTGCTCGACGCCATTTTGGAAAATATACCGAGTCCGCAAGGCGACCCCGACGCTCCTGCACAAGTCCTTTTCTCATCTCTTGAATACGACGATTATGTTGGCAGAATAGGTGTCGGCAGAGTTGAAAGAGGCACAGTAAAGCTCAACGCTCCGTATATTCTTTGTAAGCAGGACGGCAGCCAAGAAAATGTGAGATTTTCAAGACTTTACCAATTTGAAGGACTTAAAAGAGTTGAAGTCAAGGAAGCAACAGTCGGCGACTTAATCTGCGTAGCAGGTATTCCAGACTTGAATATAGGCGAAACAGCTTGCGACCCCGACTGTGTTGAGCCTCTTCCTTTCGTAAAAATTGACGAACCGACAATCTCGATGAACTTTATAGTAAACAACTCTCCTTTTGCCGGCAGAGAAGGTAAATTTGTTACTTCGAGAAATTTAAGAGACCGTTTGTTCAAGGAAGTAGAAACAAATGTTTCTATGAGAGTTGAAGAAACAGACTCAATGGACACATTTAAAGTTTCAGGCAGAGGCGAACTCCACCTTTCAATACTTATTGAAACAATGCGTAGAGAAAACTACGAATTTCAAGTTTCACGCCCACAGGTAATACTTAAAAAAGACGAAAAAGGCAGAACTCTTGAACCTATGGAACTTGCCATAATTGAAGTACCGGAAGAATATGTCGGCTCTGTTATGGAAAAACTCTGTTCAAGAAAAGGCGAGATTGAAAATATGGACACTCGCACAACAGGTGTTACGCATCTTGAAATCAAAATTCCGTCAAGAGGTCTTATCGGCTACCGTTCCGAATTTTTAACAGATACAAACGGCAACGGTATTATGAACCAACTCTTTGCAGGATATGAAGAGTACAAGGGCGATATTGAAACAAGAAGTCAAGGCTCAATCATCGTTCATGAAACAGGTACGACAACAGGATACGGACTTTGGAATACTCAGGACAGAGGTAAACTTTTTGTCGGACCCGGCGTAGATGTATATGAGGGTATGATTGTCGGAGAATGTGCTAAAAGCGAAGATGTTGTATGTAATGTTTGTAAGAAAAAACATGTTACCAACACTCGTGCGTCAGGCTCTGACGAAGCATTAAAACTTGTTCCGCCGACAATTTTAAGTCTTGAACAAAGTATGGAATTTCTTGCTGACGACGAACTTTTGGAAATTACTCCTAAATCAATCCGTCTTCGCAAAACAATCTTGGCAAAAGACCAAAGAATGAAAAGCAAATTCGGCAAGAAATAAAAATAATTTTTAAAATGACTAAAAGGATGTGATTATATGAGCAATAAAGCAGGCTTGTACATTCACATCCCTTTTTGTTTTTCAAAATGTCCGTATTGTGATTTTTATTCCGGAAAATACTGCGAAAAAGACGCCGTACAATATATTGAAAAAGTAATATCGCTAATGGGAGAATTTGAAAATACGGAATTTGACACCGTATATTTCGGCGGCGGTACACCGTCGGTAATTCCTTATACGCTCATCGAAAAAATCTTAAACAATGCAAAAAAGCACTTTAAAATTGATAAAGACAGCGAAATAACAATCGAATGTAATCCAGGAGACGATATAAACTTTTTAGCAGACAAGTACGCTGAAATGGGTATTAACAGAGTGTCTTTAGGTCTGCAAAGTGCAAATGATACGGAAAGACGACTTTTGGGAAGGCGTGCAGGTGCAAATGAAATAGAAAAAGCAGTTTTAGCATTACAAAATGCAGGCATTTCAAACATCAGCGTTGATTTAATGCTCGGAATACCCGAACAAACGACAGAGAGTTTAAAGTATTCGATAGATTTCATTTCTTCTTTAAATATAAAGCACATCAGTGCATATATGCTGAAAGTCGAAGACGGAACAAAATTTTTTGAAATGCAAAAAAAAGGCAAACTTGTTTTACCGAGTGAAGACGAAACTTGCGATTTTTACCTGAAAACCGTTGAAATGCTTGAAAATAACGGCTTTTATCAATATGAAATCTCAAATTTTTCAAAACCTAATTTTGAAAGTCGTCACAATTTAAAATATTGGCAACTTGACAATTATTTGGGACTCGGAGCAACTGCACACTCGTTTTTCAACAATGAAAGATTTTTCTTCAACGAAAATTTAGAAAAAATTTTTGAAGGTTACGGCGGAGATGAAGAAGAAAAAATTATGCTCGGACTGAGATTAAAAAAAGGGATAAATAAAAAACTTTTAAAAAAAGATTTTCAAAAATTTGTTGATTTGGGATATATCAAAGAAAACGGAGAAAATATTTTTTTGACGCCGAAAGGAATGTTAATATCAAACTACATTATCTCCGAATTGATTTAAAATATTTGGGCAAAATACACTTGAAAGGAGTGTTAAAATGCCCGATATGTTTAACTTTACAGATGAAATGAACAATTATTTCAACTCAATGCCGAAATCAATACAAGAGTCAATTATGCAATCAGGTGCTAAAGTAAACAGCGTTGCAGATATGCAGGCGATTGTACAGCAAATTCAGGCAAAAAGTGATGAAAAAGTATAGAATTTCAAAAGACAATAAAAAAATTTTAAACAGATACGGACTCTATATTAACAACGCCGTAACATCTCCCGATGAAAGAACAAGGGATAAAAACATTGCAGTTCCTGATGAAATCAGCGTAAAAGAAGCGAGAGATTGGCAAGAAGAGTCTGAAAAATAAAAAAAGCGGTGTTCTGTGAAAAGAACATCGCTTTTTGTTTTATTTCTGTCAATCAATCAGATAGTTTACTGTTTTTACTTCCTTATTGTCATAGATATATTTTCTCGGCACTCTGCGGGAAATATTGCAGAGAAACTCATAGTTAAATGTTCCTGCCGTTTCGGAAACTTCTTCGACCGACATATATTTTCCGTTGCTTTCTCCGAAAAGAACAACCGTTTCGTCGAGTTCGGCATGAATATCCGTAACATCAATCATAAGCTGATCCATACAAATTCTGCCTACTATATCGGCATACTGACCGTTTATAAGAACCTTGCCTTTATTTGAAAGACTGCGTGGGAAACCGTCTGCGTATCCGACAGGCACAGTCGCTATCAAACTTTCACGCTCCGTCACAAAAGTACCGCCGTAACTGATTTCTCTGCCCTTCTCAAGTTTTTTGATATGCGATATATGAGAAACCCATTTCATAGCAGGCTTGACATCGAGCAATGATTTTTCAACATCTTCACTCGGATAGTAACCGTATGTAACGATACCGCTTCTTACCATATTGTAGCATTTATCGTTAAAATTCATAATTCCTGCCGAATTATTAATATGTTTAATTTCAGGACAAATACCCTCTTGAGCCAGCATTTCAACAAACTCGTCAAACTTATTTCTCTGTTGTATTGATTTGCTTAAATCTTTCTCGTCAGCAGTTGCAAAGTGTGAAAACACACCCTCTACATATAAATTTTCAAGTTTAGATATTTCTTTGCATATCTTTGCTTCATCTTTAGAAACCTGAAAACCGATACGGCTCATGCCCGTATCTACTGCAAAATGAATTTTTGCAACTTTATTTTGACGAACTGCCTCATCGGACAAAATTTTTGCACTTTCGTATGTACAGATAGACATTGTAATATCGTACTTAACAGCCCACTCCAAATCGTAGGAATTTGTACAACTGAGCAATAGTATGGGTTTTTTCACGCCCTCTTTTCGCAGTTCAATAGCTTCTTCTATACAAGCAACTCCAAAATAGTCGCACTTATCTTCAAGAAATTTTGCAACAACTTTTGAACCGTGTCCGTATGCGTCAGCCTTTATGATAACGAGAAGTTTTGCATCGTCTGAAATTTTTTCCCGTATTTTATCAATATTGTATTCTATCGCACTCAAGTCAACCAATGCCGCAGTTCTATGGTATGCCATTGTAAAAATTCATCTCCGTATTCATTAAACTTTCAAAACCGTAAATCACGCAAATAATATATCTAAACATTTCTGTTTTAAAGTTCTGCACTATTATAAAACCTAACAAAGTGTTCGTCAAGTAATATAATATCTTATTTATTATTTTACCATAAATTTAAGAATAAAGCACTAAAATTATATTGAGAAATATATGCTGTAAATTGTTATATAATAACAAACAAAATACAAAAACCGATATTTTCGACATTTCCCCCGTTATTTCTACAATTATTGCAAAACAAATACTAATATGATATAATTTTTTAAAATATAAATGTTAAAAAGCGGATGGAAATAAGGATGAAATTCAAAAAATTTGTAAACTTTATAGTTTTAATAATGATAGTGTCCGTTGTTTTTTCTGCGTGCGAAAAATCGGACAACGACGAAAATGAAACTGTTTCAGTCAGCGAAACACAAACCGTCAATACACCGACAAGCGATATTACAAACCCAAGTTCAGCAGAGCCGATTTCAAGCGATAACGAAGAAATTACTGCACAAACAAAGGTACAAACAACAAAAGAAACGACAACACAAACCACTATTCAAAAACTTATGAAGAACATAAAGAACAAATGGAAAAATACGGAGTAAGTTACTAAAAATATAATATAAACATAAAAAAATCGACTGCATTCTGCCTAAAGGTAAAATGCAGTCTTTTTTTAATTTTAAACTTTAATTTAAACTCAAATTGTACCGCTTACAGTAACAGTGCTTACGCCCGGAGTAACTTCCCAACTGCCGTTTTCAACACTTTGCGTATATGTTGCGGCAGGTACTGTTATCTGACCGGACACAGTTGCGAATTCGCCCGTACTTTCATTATAAGTGTAGTTTTCAGGTGAAGTCCACAAAACATTGTTAAACTTAACGGAAATATTGCTCAAAGCAGGATTGAAAGTGTCTGTTAAAACAATGTCATCAGTTGCCGTTGCTGCTGTATTTCCGTAGTTTTCAATGGTAAAAGTATAATTTATTTGACCGTTTTCAGTTACTGTTGTAGGACTTAACGATTTAGATATTGACAAATCCGAAACTTTTTCCGTATTAATTTGTTCGGTTACAACAAGATTGTTCGCTATACCTTCGCCATAAACAGTTGCCTGATTTATGATGTTTGAAACTTGGCTTAACGGTGCATATTGGTTTACTTTAGCATCAAAAATAATTGTTGCATTTCCGTTTGCAGGAACATTAATTCCGCTTATTACCAAAGGCGGTCCCGCAGTAACTGAAGGTGTCGCCTGCAACACACCGTTTGTATAATAAAGAAGTGAATTTTCCTCATACGATAAAGGATAAACAGTAGTATTTGTATAACTGTATTCTCCGAGATTATCATTAACAGTCAGATTTGTAAACGGTGTCGAACCTGCGTTCACAATAGAAATAACAAATGTTACATCTGAATTTCTGCCATATTCTTTTTTTACGGCAGTTTTTGTAGCAGAAAGAACTGAAACAAGTTCTCCTGTTGTAATATTTGAATTTGTTACATTCCCATTATATGAAAGTTGGGCTTGGTTTGTAAAAAATGCCATACTTTTCCTCCTTGATATTATTGAGAGTTATTTTACTCTCAATACATTGTATTCAGTATGGCAAATATAGTGATATAAATAATATCTGATTTTAATAATATGTAATAATATTTTTATCACTTAATTTATATTATACATGATATTTTTCAAGTTTTGCACTGTCTCTGTCTTCAAAATCATACTTATCCTGATAGTAGTTTTCAATATGACTGTCAAAACTGCCGTCAGGCTTTATTGTTATTATCGAGCATCCACGCTGTAAACCGAAGTCTTCTATATCGGCATACGCCAAATAGTCGATTGAATAGCCGTATGACAGACGAATGCCTTTATATTCTATTGAAAAATTGTTCAAATGGTCGTGTCCGCAGAAAACAGCCTGAGTAGAACCGACACGGAGCAAAGTTTCAAAAGTTTCGTCGGGATGAAGAGTTTTTCCTATCATACCTTCAAGTTCGCCAACTTCGCCGTAATAATACTTGACATTTTCCGTATCTTCAAAACCGTTTTCCTTATATTCATTCCACGCTGTTTCGTATTCCTCAAAAGGTATATGGAAAAACATCATCGACTTCGGCATACCTGCAGAAAGTTTTTCGTTTTCCGCCTCAAATGTATTGAGCGTTTCTTCATACCACTTCATTTGGTCGGCATGAATACCGTCATATTTCCATTCAATACCCAAATAGTCTCCGTCAACATAGGAACCGGAATCCATCATAAATATGCTTTGAGTTATCACACCCTGTGAATTTTTAACATTTATAACATAGTTTCCGTAACCATTAATATCTTCTTCGCCTGCTTGGAACAGACAGTAACTCTTTTCTCCGTCTTCAAGGTACTTGTGATTTTCATAGTAATCTGCAATATACTCTCTGTCAAAGTATGAGTAAAGTTCAGTGTCGTGATTTCCAAAAGACGGCGCCCAATATACGCCCAACTTATCCATCAAATTGCCGAAAATCTTTGCACCTGTCTTGTTGTTAAAAGTACCTGCACCCGGAAACGGATACGGTACGGGATACGCTATATCCCCCGTAACAACAACTAAGTCAGGTTTCTCGGTCTGCACCATTTTTGCAACGCTTTTGACTGCTTTCATATCTCTGCCATACGACAAAAATCCCCCGCCGATATGAATATCTGTCAACTGCATTACCCTCAAATCGTCGTCAGTTGTAAAAGTATAGTACCCAAAATTGTCTTTTTCCGGAACTTTTTGATTTTCAATTTCCACAGTTTCAACTTCGTCTTCAATATATGACAATATCTTGTTTGAATAAACCGTATTTGTTACAACAACGGCAACTACGCAAACAACAATGACTGCCAAAAGACAAAGCAGAACTTTTCCGAAAATCTTTAATCCTTTTTTCCCCTTTTTCTCTTGATTTTTCATAATATTTCCCCCTCATTATGTAAAGACTTTACACAGTCTTTACATAAATTTAACACAATGCAAATAAAAAATCAAGCCTTGTAAAAATATTTTTTGTTATATCTTCACAAAAAAATTTATTTATTAAAAAACACTATATAATGTGATTTAATCACTGAACAATATTAACATTTATCTTATAATACAAACTACAAGATTGCAAATCAACCATACATATCACTAAAATATACAGAAAGAAGAGCAAATGCCTGTTTTAAATGTAACCAAGAAAAATTTTTACGATGATGTTCTACAATCCGAATTTCCTGTACTTATAGAATTTTGGTCTCCATTGTATGAGCCGTGCCAGATATTGACACTGATTTTTGAAAAAATATCTGAAGAATACCCGACTTTGCGTGTATGCAAAATAAATGCCGACGAAGAAAAAGAACTTGCAAGGTCATTTTCGATTGTCAGCATACCTACTATATGCGTGGTAAAACAAGGTTCGCTTACAAAACAAATCGTAGGTGTAAGAGATAAAGAAGAAATAGTAAGTCTTATTTTAGATTAGTTTTTTAAGTTTTTCACTGTTTTTTACAGTTATTTTGCCACGACTCATTTCTATCATTTCTTCATTTTCAAAATACTTCAACATTCTTGAAACAACTTCTCTGACAGTACCTAAGTTTTGAGCCATTTGCTCGTGAGTTAAATAAATCTCGTTACTGTCTGTTTTCTCAACTTCTTCAACTAAAAACATTGCAAGTCTTTTATCAAAACTCATAAACAACACTTGCTGCAAAACCCATACAACATCGGAAAAGCGAGAGAGTATTTTTTCCATAGCAAAATTTTTTGCGTGAATATTGCTGTTTACAATACTGTCAAAACATTTTTCGTCAACAATATAGCAAACCGACTCTTCTTCGGCGTCAATGAAAACATCAAAAGTTATCAAACTCAAAACACACGACGCCGACATTACACAAACATCGCCGCCTTTAATATGGTACAAGGTAACTTCTCTGCCTTCCTCCGACATCACATATACACGCAAACTTCCTTTAACTACAATAATTGTACCTGTGCACTCGCATGAGCAATTATTTATATGTTCACCTTTGCGGAATTTTTTATAGGTTGTTGCACCAAGAAGTTTTTCCTTTTCGTCTGTATTTAAAAAATCCCAAAAAGTTAAATTTTCTTTCAATACATCCTCATATTTTAATTTATCCATTTTTTCATCTCTCATATAATATTATGTTAAATTATACCATGTAATGTGCTAAATAGTCAAATTTGAGTATTAAATCAAAAAATTTTACTGATAACAAAAAACAAAAATCGGTTGGAATACCAACCGATTTTTTCTTTTGCAAATTATTTACGGGCGTCTTCAACCTCGAGGTCAGGATTTTTTAAGAAGAAGTTTCTCATATATTTTGCTCGTTTTAAAAGATTATTGTTGATGGCAAACTTGCGTGGGGCATAGTTTACACCCAACTCTTTCAAAATGCCTTCATAGTCGTCAAGTCTTGCAACAAATGACTTGAAATCTTTTTTTTCTTTCGGAGTCCAGCCCACTTCACTTACTGCCGCAAGTCGAGGGAAAAGGTTAAAATCAACTTTTTCTATTGTGTGAACAAACTCAGTCCAAAGTTCGCCCTCTACTCCGAGAATATTTTTTTCCGCTTCAGGCTTCACACCGCTTTTTGAAGGTCCAAAATTGTATGTATTTTTGATTTTAACTTCACAGTTCGGATAGTCGAAATAAAACGACATCTGTCTGCTCAAAATCATCTGACCACCTGAATTTACATAGTTTTCAGCCTTTTTATCTCTTTTAGGCGTCCAATACTGACCGATAATTGATTTATCAAGGTTCTTCGCACCTAAAATCTCATTCCAACCGATAAGTCTTTTGCCTTTCTTTTTAACATATTCGTTAATCTGATTGTTAAAATATCCCTGAAGTTCATCAACAGAGTTAAGACCTTTTTCTTTAATAACTTTCTGACAGTCGGGGCATTTTTTCCATTCGTCTCTCGGAGCTTCGTCGCCGCCTATATGGAAATAAGGTGCGGGGAAAAGTTCGCAAACTTCATCAATAATATCATATATAAAATCGTATGTAAACTGCTTGCCGAGACACGCCGACCTGTTCCACGAATTGTCTTTATAGCCGAGTTGAGTTTTAGGAACAACTGCACCGAAATAGTAAGCAACATCTGTATCGAGTTTTCTGCACGCAAGTTCGGGATATGCTGCCTCTGCCGCCGTGAAATGTGCAGGCATATCAATTTCGGGAATAACGGTAATTCCTCTTTCTTCTGCATACTTAACGACTTCTTTTACTTCTTCTTGTGTATAATATCCATTGTCTCTTTCAGGGTCGCTGACCGAAACAATATTTTTTTCTTTCCAGCCTGTACGCTGGGTGGCTTTTCTCTTTGCACCGATTTCTGTCAAAAGAGGATACTTCTTTATCTCTATTCTCCAGCCTTGGTCGTCTGTCAAGTGCCAATGAAAAATATTTAATTTGTGAAGCAACATTAAATCAAGAAGCCTTTTAATTTCATCTACGGAGAAAAAGTGTCTTGAACAGTCAAGCATCTGACCTCTCCAAGAATATCTCGGAGCGTCATTGATTTTTACACAGGGAACAGACAAAGCCTTTTTGCCTTTTGAAGTGTCAAATTTTCCAAGTTGACGAAGTGTTTGAATTGCATAAAGTGCACCTTTAAAGGTTGACGCTTTAATTTCGATTTTATCACTTAAAATTGAAAGTTCGTACTCTTCTTCCGACAAAGATTTATCCGAAACAAAAACTACATCTGCATTTTCACAAATTTGTGCGTCTGTCAAAAAAACATTTTTAAAAATTTCATTGTAAAACTTTGATGCAGAAGAAAGTTCCTCATCAAAATAAACTGTCGTTTTTTCAGTCATTGAAAAACTTCCCGACAATTCTTTTACCTTTAACGGCATAGGAATTACACTAATCATAATATTTCTCCTTAAATTAATAAATACATAGTCATATAATATTTTGAAACTCAATTATATAACAAAACCAATTAAAAATCATTAAAAAATATTAAACAATATCTGTAATAACTTAACAATTCAAATTTTCAATATACTCGATTATTTCCTCTGCATTTGTATCGGGTTTTGCTTTTTTCCAAACTTTTTCAATAACGCCGTTTTCGTCTATCAAGTATGTGCTTCGCACAACGCCGAAAGAAGTTTTGCCGTACATCTTTTTTTCTTGCCAAACATCGTAGTCTTTAATGGCTTTGAGTTCGGGGTCAGACAAAAGCACAAACGGTAAATCGTACTTGTCGGCAAAACGAATATGAGACGCCTCGCTGTCTTTGCTGATACCTATAACTTTGACATTTAATTCTTCAAATTTTGAAAAATTGTTTGAAAAAGCACAAGCCTGCCTCGTGCAACCAGGAGTATTGTCTTTCGGATAGAAATATACGACAACTTTCTGACCTTTAAAGTCTGAAAGTTTGACTTCATTTGAATTTTTATCTTTTAAAACAATTTCAGGAGCAACTGTTCCCTCTGTAAGCATAAAATCACCTCATAAAACTAATTTAAACAAACAAATGTTTACAAATTTATATTAACATAAAACGACAAAAAAATAAAGCAACCTAATAAAATTCAGCAATCGCTTTATTAAAACAATATTCCCTATCATTATTCAGCGTATTTCACGCAACTAAAATAAAAAAATTAAGGGAGAACAAAAAGCATTTATTCTCCCTTATCAAAATATTTTATATTCAGTTTTCTAAATAAAATGTTTCTGTTTTCTCAACAGCATAAAAACAGTATTTGAGTATATTTCTCATTCTTTCGCATCCGTTGTCGATATGCTTTTTTACCGTTGGTTGAGTCAACCCCAACTTTTTTGCAACCTGTCTTTGCGACATATTTTTAAAATATGCGAGTTCAATACACTCTCTTTGTCTGTCGGTCAACTCTTTTTCCAAGATGAGAGGTATCATATTTTTCATTACCCCAACCGTAAAAGAATTGCCTGTATTTGTTTCATATTCATATAAATATTCGCTGATTTCTTCGATGGAGTTTTCAAAAGCATCGCTCATTCTTCATCATCTCCGTAATATTCGGACAAAATTCTGTATGTTGCCCTGCACTCAAGTGCCATATCATAGTAAATTCTGATTTTCTTTCTCAAATTCATCAAATCCTGCCCGCTGTAAACAGCCAGCAACGGTCTAAGTCCGTCAATTTTGTTACACAGTTTTTGATACTCTTTTTGATATTCTTCTGCAAGTTCATCAATCGTCATTTTCTCAGTCCTTTCACTACTTTAAGAAGCGAGTGGCGGCCTCTTTCCTACGATATTAGTCGAACAAATGTTCTAAGTCAATTTAAAGGGAAAAATATGGTACTGTAAAAATTCAAAAAAGGATACATTGTAAATATTCGGGACTTTAATTAATATAATACAAAAAAGTTAATTAATTACATTGACAAACTGTTGATAATGTCTTATAATTTTACCTACGGTGCTGACAGATATGCACCGTACATTTTCTTATACGGAGCCGCAACCGTGTAAGAATTTGTCCTCCTACAGTTTGTTATAAACAGAGAGGGGAAAGAGGTCGTGTTAACGACCTCTTTCTTCTTTTTAACGATATGAATTTAAACAACACAAAAAACACATCATTTGAATTACGCTTGTTTATGTAAAATGTTGCAATTAGTTGTTCTTTTCATCTTCCAAATTATACATACTGACTTTTTTTAAAAATATTCTTGTAAAATCGCATATAATATGATAAAATACTTGTCAACAAATGAATTAAAAGATAAATTCTGTTGATGGGAACAAGTAACCTTTTAGAAATTTCAAAGAGAGGCAACGGTCGGTGTAAGTTGTTAAAGGACTATTTGAGTGAAATCATCCCTGAGAAGCGAGCTGAAACAAAGTAGGTAAGCCGGAGTTAAGCCCCGTTACAAGCGATACGCATTGTTAGATGCGTGCAGAGCCAAATTTTCTGTTTGGGAACTAAGGTGGTACCACGATTTACAAGTCGTCCTTTGATTGAGGACGACTTTTTTATTTTTTAAAGGAGTAGTGATAATGAAGTTAGAAAAAAAGAAAATGATTCTTTTAAGTTTTATGTTGTTTTCACTGTTTTTCGGAGCAGGAAACCTCATATTCCCCCCATTTTTAGGTCAAAATGCAGGCGACAAAATGCCGTTTGCAATAGCAACATTTTTAATAACAGCCGTTCTTTTACCTGTTTTGGGATTAATTGTTGTAGCACAATTTGAAGGTATAGACAAACTTGCATCAAAAGTAGGAAAACATTTCGGTGTAATATTTACAATACTTGTATATCTTTCAATCGGACCCGGTTTAGGTATTCCCCGTGCTGCGTCAGTACCGTTTGAAATGGCTGTTGCACCGTATTTACCCGAAGACGCATCATTTACTGTTTTTATGCTGATATATTCAGCGATATTTTTTATTATCGCTTCTTGGATAGCGATGACTCCGAACAAACTTGTTGAAAGAGTGGGAAAAGTTTTAACTCCCGCACTTCTCGTTTTAATAGTATTTTTCTTTATAAGTTTCTTAATAAAAGGTGAGTTTTCCGTTGCCTCCGCTGTCGGTGAGTACAAAACATCCGCAGCTGCAAAAGGCTTTTTGGAAGGCTATCAAACAATGGACACCATATCGGCTCTCAACTTCGGCCTTGTACTTGCCACAACTCTCGGTTCTCTCGGTATAAAGGACAGAAAAGGTATAGTAACAAACACGATACGCTCGGGAGCAATCGCCGGTTTAATTTTATCGGCAGTATATTTGATGCTGTCCTATATGGGTATGGCAAGCAGTAATGTTTACCCTATTCAAGAAAACGGTGCTTGGACTTTGCGTTGCATAATCGAACAACTTTTCGGTGCACCCGGTGCAATTCTTCTTGCCGCAATCTTCACACTTGCCTGCCTTACAACCTGCGTAGGACTTATAACATCTACATCACAGTACTTTGCAAGTATTTTCAAAAAAATCTCTTATCGTGGTTGGGTATTCATAATTTCAGGCTTTTCATTCATTGTCTGCAATCAGGGATTAAATACTATTCTCAGTATTTCCGTGCCTATCCTTAATGCAATTTATCCAATCGCAATAATGCTTATCATACTCGGATTGAGCGACAAAAAACTAAAAGGAAACAAATACATTTACCCTGTAACAATCACTTTTGTAGGTATTACAAGCATTTTATACTCACTTGAAACATTGAAAGTGCCTATGGGAAAATTCGGCGAAATGCTCCACAAACTTCCTCTCTATTCACTCGGTTTAGGTTGGGTTCTTATAGCTATGATTGCCGTTGTCGCAAGTATTGTCGCTTGGGAAATTAAATGCAAAACTTCAAAAGAAAAAATCGACAAAAACGACGATTGTTCATGTGAAAACGAATGTGTAGAATGTACTGAAAATATTGAAAACATTTCCGAATAAATTAAACTTCTTACCGTGTTATCAATAAATATTGATATATACATTATTCGTTATAATTCTTTTCAAAATAAAATATCGGAACGAAAACCGTTCCGATATTCTATATAAACCTTATAATTTCAAATTAAAAATAAAAAAACCTGCGTCGCAAATGCTACGCAGGTATGGCGCAGACGGTGGGATTCGAACCCACGGGGGATTTCTCCCTAACTGATTTCGAGTCAGCCCCGTTATGACCACTTCGATACATCTGCATTTTGCAAAATTATATTTCTGCAACAGAGATTATAGTTTATTTTATCATTTTTGTCAATAAATATAATCTATTATTTACTTTAATTATTTGACACCGTCATTTTTAAGTATTAAAATAAAATAAGGAAAGAAGGAATTTAATTGCTTACACTTGACAAAGTTTACCATGCTTCAAGGGTTTTAAAAGATGTTATCAGAGAAACAGATATGATTTCTGCTCCAAACATCAAACCCGGCGTAAATCTTTTTTTGAAAACCGAAAATCTTCAAGTTACGGGTTCGTTTAAAATCAGAGGTTCATACTATAAAATTTCACAATTAAGCGAAGAAGAAAAGGCAAACGGCGTAATTGCCTGCTCGGCAGGAAACCACGCTCAAGGCGTTGCACTTGCCGCAACAAAAAGCAATATCAAATCTATTATCTGCCTTCCCGACGGAGCACCCATTTCAAAAGTAGAAGCTACAAAAAAGTACGGTGCAGAAGTATGCCTTGTTAAAGGCGTTTACGACGACGCTTATCAAAAAGCACTTGATTTAAAAGAAGAAAAAGGCTATACATTTATTCACCCGTTTGACGATGAAGATGTAATCGCAGGTCAAGGCACAATAGGACTTGAAGTGATGGAACAACTGCCTAACGCAGATGTCATCGTAGTACCAATCGGCGGGGGTGGGCTCATCTCGGGCATAGCGTACACCGTAAAACAAATCAATCCACGCTGCAAAATATACGGCGTACAGGCTGCCGGCGCTCCGTCTATGGAAAAAAGTATAGCAGACGGACAAATCGAAACTTTGCCTAAAGTTCAGACTATCGCTGACGGTATTGCAGTAAAAACTCCCGGAAACAATACATACGAACTTTGTAAAAACTATGTTGACGGAATTGTTACCGTTACAGACGATGAAATAAGCGCTGCTATTTTAACATTGCTTGAACAACAAAAACTCATCGCAGAAGGTGCAGGCGCAGTACCCGTAGCGGCAGTTCTTTTTGACAAAATACCGGATATTCAAGGAAAAAATGTTTGTTGTGTGGTAAGCGGCGGTAATATTGATGTTACCATTCTTTCAAGAGTTATTGAAAGAGGTCTTAAAATGGGCGGAAGAACGGCAAATATCACTATTGCATTGTCAGACAAACCGGGACAACTCTCGGGCGTTTCATCCATCATTGCAAATCTCGGTGCAAATGTTGTCAGCGTAAACTACGACAGCACCGACCTTGATATGAACATTACAGACTGCTATCTTAAACTTGCAGTTGAAACGAGAGATTTCGACCATATAATCGCAATTAAAAAAGCATTAGTTGACGCAGGCTTTGAAGTCTGCGATTAAACGGAGGTAAAAGATATGACAGAAAAAATCGCTACAAACAATGCTCCGAACGCAATCGGACCTTATTCACAAGCAGTTAAGTGCAACAATATGCTTTACACAAGCGGGCAAATTGCACTCAACCCGAAAACAAACAGCATTGAAGCAACAACTATTGAAGAACAGACAAGACAGGTTTGCGAAAACCTTAAAGCCGTTGTTGAAGCGGCAGGTTCTTCTATGGACAAAGTTGTTAAAACTACCTGTTTTCTTGCAGATATGAACGATTTTGCAAAATTCAACGAAATCTATGCAGAATATTTCACATCTAAACCTGCCCGTTCCTGCGTAGCAGTAAAAGAACTGCCTAAATCCGTACTTTGCGAAGTTGAGCTTATAGCAGAACTTTGATTTAGAGCATAAGGCACTTAAACAAAACATATTCAAAAGCAGTCGTAGCGTAAAACAACAATACGACTGCAATTTTTAATTAATCGCCATGAAAAATTTACTTACTTTTAACAGTGTGTGCAAGGCGTTGTCAATATCCGATGCAACGCTGAATAACTGGATACGCCTCAACAAAATTTCATATATATATCAAGACGGAAAATATTTTTTTGAAAAAAGCAACATAGAAAACATTGCCGAAAACTCTGACTTTTTAAAGTCAAGAAGAAATAAAACTTTCAAAAAAGGCAATATCGTCTGCAAAGGTTATATTGAAAACTCCGAAACAAATATATCTTCGGTTAAAACAATGCTTGAAACTTTTTCAGACTTTAACGAAACTGAAATACGCCTTATTTTAAGTACAATTTCGGTCAAACTTCTTGCCAAAGCAAAAAAAATAAACATAAAAATTGACGAAAATCTTTTTAAAAACTGCCTTTCATCAAAAATCGAACTCGGCATATACCAAGATTTTATAAATGACATTGCAGGCGAAACACAAGAAATTTTCAGCGAGGAAAAAGTTAAATTTTGCCTTGCCCTTCCTGTCGAATTCAACAAATTTGAAGATTTTTTGGGCTTTTTATATATGAGCTTAAAAAATGTTGCTAAAAGAAAATCAAACGGAATGTACTACACGCCGTCAAAAATGACAGAAAAATCAATCGAAAATTTCAAAGGAGAACTTTCGTCGAAAACGATACTTGACCCATGTTGCGGAAGCGGAAATTTTCTGCTTGAGGTTTTAAAAAACAACTGTAAAACAGAAAACATTTACGGTTGCGACAATGATTTTCTTTCCGTTGCAATCGCAAGATTTAACATTGCATTAAATTGTGATGAAACGCCGAAAAATATATATGATTTGACCTGTAAAAATATCGTTTTCTGTGATTTTTTAAGCCGAAAATTTGATTTTTCACCCGATATTATAGTAGGCAATCCGCCTTGGGGATATAATTTTTCAAAAGAAGAAAAGAAAAAATTATCAAAAAACTTTGTCTGTGCAAAAAATAAAAGTTTTGACTCTTTTGACATTTTTACGGAAAAATCACTGAATTTATTAAACGAAAACGGTGTTTTTTCTTTCATTCTTCCACAGTCTGTTACAAATGTAAAAATGCATGAACCGTTAAGACAAATAATTACTCAAAACTTTTCATTTTTATATGTCGGATTTTTTGAAAAAGCCTTTGACGGCGTAATTTGTCCCAGCGTTATTTTAACACTCAAAAAACAAAAACAAAAACAGTTAAACTGCGTTTTTGAAAATGATTTTGAAAAATGCACACTGTCAAAAAACAGAAAAACAGGTCTTGAGTTTTTAATCAACATTTCCGATGAAGAATACGCCTTGATTGAAAAAATTTGTTACAGCAACAATGTTTTTTATTTAAAAGACAAATGTAAATTTGCTCTCGGAATTGTTACGGGAAACAATAAAAAATTTATATCAAATGAAGAAAAAGACGGTTTTGAGCCGATTTTAAAAGGCAGTGATATAGAAAGATTTTCCTATAAAACTCCGACTAATTTTATAGAGTTTAAAAAAGACAGTTTTCAACAGGTTGCAGGGGAAGATTTGTACAGAGCAAATGAAAAAATCATATATTCGTTTATAGGAAACGAGCCGAAATTTGCCTATGACAACGGGCAAATTTTAACACTCAACAGCTGCAACATTATAGTTCCCGACTGTGATAAAGTAAACATCAAATACATTTTAGCCGTTTTAAATTCAAAACTTGCAAAATTTTACTTCAAAAAGCGTTTTAACTCGCTTAAACTTTTGCGTTCGCATATAGAAAGCCTGCCTATTTTAAATGCAGACGAAAACGAACAAAATGAAATTGCAAATATAGTTGACCGTATTTTAAATAACGGCTCAAATAAAGAAAATCTCATTGAAAAACTGAACGAAAAAATTTTTAAAATTTACGGTTTGTCAAATGAAGAAATCAATTTGATAAAAAACTAATAAATATCATAAAAAAATACGCTTTGGGTATTCCAAAGCGTATTTTTTATTCACTTTATATTGACTTGTTTGCAACTTCTTCTTTTGCTCTTTTTATAAATTCTTCAACAGTACAAGCACCCTCGTCGCCGTTCTTTCTTGAACGAATTGAGATGGTACCGTTTTCAATATCTTTATCGCCTGCAAGAATCATATACGGAACTTTCTCAAGTTGTGCATTTCTGATTTTGAAGCCGACTTTTTCGGAACGGTCATCAACTTCACAGCGAATACCTGCGTTTTCAAACTGTTCTTTAATTTTATTTACATAGTCAAGATGTCTGTCGGCAACAGGCAAGAACTTAACCTGAACAGGAGCAAGCCACATTGGGAAAGCACCTGCAAAATGTTCTGTAATAATACCGATAAATCTTTCGATACTTCCGAAAACAACACGATGAATCATTATCGGACGGTGTTTTTCGCCGTCTGAGCCTGTATATTCAAGTTCAAATCTTTCGGGAAGTTGGAAGTCAAGCTGAATTGTACCGCACTGCCATGTTCTGCCCAAGCAGTCTTTAAGATGGAAGTCAAGTTTAGGACCGTAAAATGCACCGTCGCCCTCATTTACTTCATAGTCGTAGCCGAGTTCTGTAATAGCATCTCTTAAAGCATCTGTTGCAATGTCCCAATCTTCTTTTGCACCGATTGAATTTTCGGGTTGTGTTGAAAGTTCAATATGATATTCAAAACCGAATGTCTTATAAACACTGTCGATAAGATTTACAACATTTTTAATTTCATCTTTAATCTGCTCTTTTGTCATAAAGATATGAGCGTCATCCTGAGTGAAATTACGAACACGCATCAAACCGTGCAAAGCACCTGAAAGTTCATGTCTGTGAACGATACCGAGTTCGCCCATTCTGAGAGGAAGGTCTTTGTATGAACGCATCTTCGTCTTATATACAAGCATACCGCCCGGACAGTTCATAGGTTTTATTGCAAAATCTTCATCGTCGATTTTTGTCGTGTACATATTTTCTTTGTAATGGTCCCAATGTCCGCTTCTCTCCCATAAAGTACGGCTGAGAATGATTGGTGTAGCAATCTCATAGTAGCCCGCTTTTCTGTGAATTTCACGCCAATAGTCAACAAGCAGATTTTTCAAAATCATACCTTTCGGAAGGAAAAACGGAAATCCCGGACCTTCTTCAAGAATTGTGAAAAGTTCAAGTTCCTTACCAAGTTTTCTGTGGTCTCTTTTCTTTGCTTCTTCAAGCATTTGGAGATATTCTTCAAGCATTGACGCTTTCGGGAAAGCAGTACCGTAAACACGGCAAAGCATTTTGTTATTTGCATCTGCACGCCAATATGCACCTGTACACTGTGTGAGTTTAAATGCTTTTACAGGAGAAACAGTCATCAAATGAGGGCCTGCACAAAGTTCGGTAAATTCCCCCTGCTTATAAAAACTGATTGCCTCGCCTTTTCCTGCGTGTTCTGCAATGAGTTCAACCTTGTAAGGTTCGTCTTTTTCCTGCATCATCTTCGTTGCTTCATCTGCGGAAAGTTCAAACTTTTCGAGAACAAGACCTTCTTTAACGATTTTTTTCATTTCTTTTTCGATTTTTTCCAAATCTTCCGTTGTAAAAGGTGTATCTCCGCAGTCAAAGTCGTAATAAAATCCGTTTTCAATCGACGGACCGATTGTGAGTTTTACATCAGGATAAAGTCTTTTAACAGCCTGTGCCATAATATGAGACGCAGTATGCCAAAAAGCGTGTTTTCCGTCTTCACTGTCAAAAGTTAAAATTTCAAGTTCACAATCTTTATTTATCGGAGTTCTTAAATCTGCAACTTCGCCGTCAATTCTGCAAACGCAGGCAGATTTGTAAAGTCCCATAGATATTTCTTTTGCAATTTCAGCGGCTGTCATATTGTCGGCAAACTCTCTGACAACTCCGCCTTTAAGTGTTATATTCATAAAAATCCTCCGTTTCTGACTTTTTAAATTTTTGATTGATTTTTAGTATTTTTTTAACTTTTTTGTAAATAAAAAAGCACTCCACCCCTACTGTCTGGGATGAAATGCAAACATTCCACGGTTCCACCCGAATTGCTTAAAAAGCCTCTCTTTGCGCTGTAACGGACGCTGACCGTTTCGCCATTTCCTGCGAACTCTCGGAGATGGTAACTTTAAATTCCCGTGCGTTTTTGCACCAAACAAACGCTCTCTGCAAACGGGTTTGAGATAAAGCCGTGTTCTCGTCAATAATTTATCTTTATAATATCACTCAAAAATAATTTTGTCAACACTTTTTGCAGTACCGAAACAACAACAAAACAGCAAAATATTCAGTATTAAAGCGAATTTTTGACACCAAAACTGTAAATTGTCAATAAACTTTGAGTTTAATCAAGCCTTTTATTTACTTGACATAATAGGTATATCGTTATATAATATTTAAAAATTCTTTTTGACGGTTTTTTACATTTTACATAATTTGAAGCCGTTTTTTAGAATTTCAATCGCATTTGAACTGTACCTTTTCTGATGACTATTTGAAATTTTGAAATTGAAAAAATATTTAACAGAAGGAGGTGCTATTGATTTATGAGTACAACTGTTGTTGCTATAATTGCAGGTATTGTGTGTGCAGTCATTTTTGCCGTAATCGGTTTCTTTGTCGGAAACGCATACCGAAGAAATACAGCTGAAAAAGAGATTGGCTCTGCCACACAGGAAGCCACAAGAATTATAAACAACGCTTTATCAGAAGCTGAAACAGCAAAAAAAGCAAGCCTTGTAGAAGCAAAAGACGAAATTCACAAACTCCGCTCTGATGCAGACAGAGAAATCAGAGAGAGAAGAAGTGAAATTCAAAAACAGGAAAACAGACTTTCTCAAAGAGAAGACTATCTTGACAAAAAATCAGACAACCTTGAAAACAAAAGTGAAACACTTTCTCAAAAACTTAAAGAAGCAGATGAGAAATTACTCGAAATCGATGGCATCAAGAAAAGCCAGTTTGATATGCTGGAGCGTATATCGGGATTAACGCAGGAAGAAGCAAAAAATGAACTTCTTGCAGGACTTGAAGCTGAATTAGACCACGAAAAAGCTAAAAAAATTCTCGAATACGAACAAATGATTAAAGACCAGAGCAATGTTCTCGCAAGAGAAATCATAGGCACAGCTATCCAGCGTTGTGCTGCCGACCATACTGCAGAAACAACCGTTTCGGTAGTTGCTCTGCCGAGCGATGAAATGAAAGGCAGAATAATCGGTCGTGAAGGTCGAAATATTCGCTCACTTGAAACAATAACAGGCGTTGAGTTCATCATTGACGATACACCTGAAGCAATCACTATTTCAAGTTTTGACCCTGTAAGACGAGAAGTCGCAAGACAAACACTTGAAAGACTCATTCAAGACGGCCGTATTCATCCGTCAAGAATTGAGGAAATGTACGAAAAATCAAAGCGTGAAGTAGATGCTACAATAAAGGCAGAGGGCGAAAAAGCCGTACTTGACGCCAATATAGGAAGCATCCACCCTGAACTTGTCAAATTGCTCGGCAAGTTAAAATACCGTACTTCATACGGTCAAAGCGTTTTGAAACACAGTCTTGAAGTTGCATATATCGCAGGTTTGATGGCTGCCGAAATCGGTGCAGACGAAAAACTTGCACGCCGTGCAGGCTTGCTTCATGATATAGGTAAAGCACTCGACCACGAAATGGAAGGCTCACATATCGCTCTCGGCGTAGAATATGCAAGAAAATACAAAGAGTCCGAAGCAGTTGTTCACGCTATTCAAGCACATCACGGAGATGTTGAGTGTAAAACAGTCGTTGCCTGTCTTGTTCAGGCTGCCGACGCAGTTTCAGCTTCACGCCCGGGTGCAAGAAGAGAAAATGTTGAAAACTATATCAAACGACTTCAACAACTTGAAGAAATTTCAGACAGTTTTGAAGGTGTTGAAAAAAGTTATGCTCTTCAGGCAGGCAGAGAAGTTCGTATTATGGTTAAACCGGATATCATTACAGATGAGAGAATGCCGTATATCGCTCGTGAAATCGTAAAACGAATTGAGGCTGAAATGGAGTATCCGGGACAAATTAAAGTAAATATCATTCGTGAAAGCAGAGCATCTGACATAGCGAAGTAATTTCTAATTTATCAGGCAGTTGTTTGTTTTTCGACAACTGCCTTTTGTTCTAAGGAGTAATGAATATGATTAAACATATAGTTTGTTTCAAATTAAAAGACAACAGCGAAAAAGAGTGCGAAAAAGTAAAAGAATTGCTTTTGAGTATGAAAGGAAATGTCGAACTTATAAAAGATATTGAAGTAGGCGTTGACTTTTTACACTCCGAGCGTTCATACGATGTTATACTTCAAGTTGTTCTTGAAGATGAAAAGGCACTTGAGCAATATCAGCAAGACGAATATCACTGCAATGTCGTAAAAAAATATATGCACAAAGCAAGAGAAACGAGCGTCGCAGTTGACTACTTTATTTAAAAAATCTTATCAAACTAAATATTTCTAAAATAGTAAAATATTAACCAAGCCACTGCATATCAGTGGCTTTTTAAATTATTATGATTTAATGTTCATATTATCTTAATAATTATATTGACACAATTAATTATATATGATATATTTTTAGTATTAGAAATAAAGGGCGAAAACTGTAAATTTGTGTACAATTTACACAAATTTTAACATTAATTTTTAAATTGAAACGCTATCGGAGGAAAAAATGGATAACGAAAAAGATGTAATTGAAATTGACTTAAAAAAAGTTTTCAATATGATAAAAAAGAGAATTATTTACATTCTCTTAATCGGACTGCTCACAAGTGCGGTTGCAGGTTGTTTCACAGAGTTTCTTATTGACCCGAAATATACAGCAACAACAAAACTGTATGCATACTCAAACGCAGAAAGAATAAGCAGTAACAGTTCAATTACGGCAAACGAATTGTCGGCATCGGAGTCACTTGTAGGCACATACATAGTTGTACTCGAAAGCGACACCGTACTTGACGAAGTCGCAAAAAAACTTTCTCTCGATATGTCGGCAAGAGAAATAAGAAGTTGTGTCAGCGTTTCGACCATTGAAGACTCGATTGCTTTTGAAGTAAGCGTAAAAACGACAGACCCGAAACTTTCTATGGACATAGCAAACACCATTGCCGAAGTTGCACCTGAAAAAATCGTTCAAATCGTAAAAGTCGGCGGAGTTGAAATTATTGACAAAGCAAAATTACCGACAGCACCGTCGTCACCAAACCTTAAACTCAACATTTTAATCGGCTTTGTTATCGGTTTCGCTCTATCCTTTGCAGCATTTTTACTTAAAGAAATGTTTGACACAACAATCAGAGTTGAAAGCGATATTGAAAAAGAGTTCGACTTCCCTATTCTCGGCTCTATTCCAAACCTCAACCCGACAAACGAGAAATCGAGAAAATCTGCAAGGGAGGAAAAACGAAATGTTTAAGAATAAAAACAAAGAAGTTTCAAACTCTTTTAAAAGAGAAGACGCAAAAAAGAAATTGGGCAATGACTCCCCTTTCGTTGTTAAAGAAGCGTACAACTCTATCAGAACAAATCTTCTTTTTACTCAAAAAGGAGAAAAGTGTCCTGTTTTTGTCGTAACAAGTCCGACTGCAAATAACGGAAAAACAATAAACAGTGTAAACTTGGCAATATCGTATGCTCAAATGGGTAAAAAAACTCTTATAATCGACTCAGATATGAGAAACCCCACAATACACAGAATGTTCAACATTCCGCTTAAAGACGGATTGTCAGAGATACTTGCAGGAATTACAGACAGTATTTCCGTTACATCGACAAACATTGAAAACCTCAGTGTTTTACCGGCAGGTCAGATACCTCCAAATCCGGCAGAACTTTTAGGTTCAGACAGAATGAATAAATTGCTCGACTTTGTAAGAGAACACTTTGACTGTGTGTTTATCGACTCTCCGCCGATAAATATTGTTACTGACGCAACTATCTTTGCATCAAATGTTACAGGCTATATTCTCATCATCAAATCGGGCGTAACCGATAAAGAAGATGTTAAATACTCCGTTTCAATACTTGAACAGGTAAATGCGAAAATTCTCGGTTGTATTCTCAACGATGTTCCTTTAAAAGAAGGAAAATATTACTCAAAATACAAAAACTATTCAAATTATAAATAATCAAGCATTAATGAACAATTCAAAGTAAGGATGTAAAGAATTGAACAACAGGCAAATCAAAACTGCTCTTGAATTTTTTGTGGATGGTGTTACTTCATTTATAAGCACGGTAATAAGTTTTTTGTTGGTAAATTATATCCATAAACTTCCGCCGTGCGATAAATATGATATTTTAGGCTTTGTTCTTATATCAATAATTAACTTTTGCTTTGTTTTCTTTTGCTTTTATAAACCTCTTGACACAACGCAAAGAAACCGTGTCATTGAAGTTTTCAATATTTTAATCAACAACTCTGTTTATATGGCAGGTATGGCTCTGATGCTGATTGCTTCAAAAAATGCATTTAGAGAGTCCCGTTACCTTTTAGTTTCTATATTTGCAATAAATATATTTTTAAACTGTATAAGCAGATACTTTTTGAAAAAGCAACTTTTCCGAACATATTCAAAAAGCAAATATACTGTAAAAACGGCGATTTTGTGCGATTGTGAAAGTGCAGAACAATTTTTGACCGAGTTTAACAAATCAATTTCTTCCTCGGTTAAAGGTTTGTTTGTTTTTGGTGCCGTAGAAGATGAAAACGGAGAATACTGTGTTGCACAGGAAAGCAATCTTGAGTTTTCAAAAAACGGCGTTGCCGTTGCAGTAAAAAAAGGTTTAAAACAAATTTGCGGATATAAAATTTCAGGCAATGAAAACACAATAGTTGATTGGGCAAGAAAAGAGCCTGTTGACTCGGTTTACATCATTTCAAACAACTACAAGACAAACAACAAAGATTTGATAAATGATCTCGAAAGTATGGGCATAACCGTAAGCGTAAACATTTCTTCACTTGAAGAAATAATCAACGACACAGATTATAAAAATCTGAACTGTACAATATCTTACGGACACCCTATGGCAACATTTTCACCGATTATTCAAAACTACAAATCTCTTGTTATAAAACGGGCTTTCGACATATTTGCTTCGTTTTTAGGTTGTCTTCTTTCCCTGCCGATTATTTTAATCGTCGCAATACCGCTGAAACTTGAGTCCAAAGGTCCTTTGTTCTTCAAACAAAACAGAGTCGGTAAAAACGGCAGAATTTTTAAAATGTACAAACTTCGTTCTATGTACAATGACGCAGAAAAACGCAAAGCCGAACTCATGGAAAACAATCAAATGAACGGCTTAATGTTCAAAATGGACAATGACCCGAGAATTACAAAAGTCGGAAAGTTCATACGAAAAACAAGCATAGACGAACTGCCTCAATTTTTCAATGTCCTTAAAGGCGATATGAGTCTTGTAGGTACACGACCTCCTACTGTTGATGAATTTGAACAGTATGAAAATCATCATAAACGCAGACTTTCAATGCGTCCGGGAATTACGGGTATGTGGCAGACAAGCGGCAGAAGCAATATCAAAGATTTTGAAAAAATCGTTGAACTTGACTTGCAATACATAGATAATTGGTCATTGGGACTTGATGTCAAACTTTTGCTTAAAACAGTAGGCGTCGTTTTCAGAAAAGACGGTGCCGAATAGCCGAATAAAATAAAAAAGCCTGTCAAAGTTTTGCTTTGACCGGGCTTTTGCCTTATTTTTCACTTTTAAAAAATTCACTAAAAAACAATAAAAAAAACATATATAAAGAAGATACATTATGAAAATTGCATTTTTAGGTCATAAATCCATACCCAGCCGACAAGGCGGAATTGAAATCGTTGTTGAAGAATTGGCGACAAGAATGGCAGAACTCGGAAACGATGTCACAGTTTACAACAGAAACAGTCATCACATCAACGGAAAAGAATTCGACAGTGAAAAAATTGAAAACTATAAAGGCATTCATATGAAATATGCACCGACTGTCGATAAAAAAGGCCTTGCTGCAATGACATCGTCTTTTTTTGCTTCAGTTGCCGCCGCATTCGGAAAATACGATATTGTTCATTTTCACGCTGAAGGCCCCTGTGCTTCTATATGGCTGCCGAAAATGTTCGGTAAAAAATGTGTCGCAACAATTCACGGACTTGACCACCAAAGAGCAAAATGGGGAAAATTTGCAAGTGCATATATCTTATTCGGAGAAAAATGTGCAGCAAAATACGCCGACGAAATAATTGTTTTGAGTGAGAATGTAAAAAAATATTTTTTAGAAAAATATAACAGAGAAACCGTTTTCATTCCAAACGGTGTAAATAAACCTACCGTGCGAAATGCAAATATTATCAAAAACAAATATAATTTAGAAAAAAATGACTATATTCTTTTTTTGGGCAGACTTGTTCCTGAAAAAGGTCTTGAATATTTAATTAAAGCGTTTAAAAATGTCAAAACAGATAAAAAACTTGTAATTGCGGGCGGAAGTTCGGATACAAGTGAATTTGAACAGTATCTCAAAGAACTTGCAAAAGATGACGACAGAATTGTTTTCACGGGTTTTGTTCAGGGCGAAGAATTGGACGAACTTTACAGCAACGCATATATTTATACGCTCCCGAGCGATTTGGAAGGTATGCCTCTCAGTCTGCTTGAAGCTATGAGTTACGGAAACTGTTGTCTTGTTTCCGATATACCTGAATGTGCCGATGTAGTTGAAAATAAAGCCGTGTTATTCAAAAAGTCAGATATAGCAAATTTAACGCAAAAAATGCAATATCTGTGCGATAACGAAATCGTTACAGACGAATATAGAAATAAATCGTCAGATTTTATTTGCAGTAAATATAATTGGAACGATGTTGTAAATAAAACTGTTGAGTTGTACAAAGGTGAATAAATGATTCGTGTACTACACTGTGTAAATGATATGCATCGAGCAGGTTTAGAAACTATGCTCATGAATTATTATCGTAATATAGACAGAAACAAAATTCAATTTGACTTTTTAACACACAGACCATATAAAAGTGATTATGATGATGAAATATTAAGTCTTGGAGGAAAAGTTTATTATGCCCCAAGACTTTATCCTCAAAACTATCCGAAATACTTTAAGTGGATGAAACGGTTTTTCAAAGAACACCCGGAATACAAAATTGTTCACTCTCATATCGACTCCATGAGTTATTTGCCTTTGAAAGCGGCAAAATATTCAAATATTCCTATACGAATAGCGCATAGTCACAGTACATCTATCGACAAAGACTACAAATATTTGTTAAAGCAATTCTTTCGTATAAAAATCAATAATGTGGCAACAAACAGACTCGCTTGTGGTGATGAAGCAGGAAAATTTTTATTCAGAAATAATGATTTTAAAATTATACCAAATGCTGTTGATGCCTCAAAATTCTACTATGACGAAAAAAAACGATTAAAAAAACGCGCTGAATTAGGTTTAAAAGATGAATTTGTGATTGGGCATATAGGAAGACTGTCCTACCCTAAAAATCATAAATTTTTGATTGAAATATTTAAAGAATTAACTAAAACAAATCAAAATGCAATTTTAATAATTGTGGGCGAAGGCGAAAAGGAACCTGAAATCAGAAAATATATTTCCGATTTAAAACTGACGAACAAAGTAAAACTTTTAGGAAACAGAAATGATGTTTCTGAATTATATCAAGTTTTTGATGTTTTTTTACTCCCCTCTTTGTTTGAAGGTGTACCATTAGTCGGAGTCGAAGCCCAATTTTCAGATTTACCCTGCATTTTTTCAGACAGAGTCCCGACAGAAGTAGTTTTCAGCGATAAAACGCATTTCATAAGCTTAAATAAATCTGCTGATGAATGGGCAAACCAAATACTTAAAATTGATATTACAGGCCGAGACTCTAAACGCCCTGTTTTAACAAATTCACATTATAATATTCAAATAGCACATAAAGTATTAGAAGACTTTTATTTGAATTTATAATAATGAAAATGTTTATGCAATAAAACATGAAATAATGTTAGAGTATTACACAAAAACATTCAAAAAATTTTTAAATAAATATAAACACAAATATGGGAATTACAAACAATATGTTAATATTCCATATTCGATGTAAGAAAAAAGAAAAAGGAATTATAACCGAAAAAAATTATTCAGATTTACTTAAATTATCGTTATTGTCAGAGCAAGGTGAAATGTGGTTGAACGCAACTTTTTAATGGTAAAAAACATTTTACGGTAAATTATTAGATGGCAGTTTAGATTGAATGAAATTTGTCAACTAATTTCAATTCAATAATTAAAGGAGAATAATATGGATAAATGTAAAGTAACTGTTGTTGTCCCGATTTATAATGTCGAATCATATCTAAACAGATGTGTTGAAAGTATTGTAAATCAAACATACAAAAATCTTGAAATATTATTGATTGATGACGGCTCGCCTGACAACTGCCCTCAAATGTGCGATGAATGGGCAGAAAAGGACTCCCGTATTAAAGTTATTCACAAGCAAAACGAAGGTCTTGGAATGGCAAGAAATACAGGTATTGACAATGCAACGGGAGAATATATCTGTTTCATCGACAGCGATGACTATATGAATGAAAATTTAGTACAAAAATCAATGAATATGATTACTGAAAATTCTTGTGATTTTGTTGTATATGGTTTTTGCGATGTAACAGAAAATGAACAATTTATTCGTAACCATATCCCATCACCGAGTAAAAAATTCTTGATTGATGAAGATATAAAAAACCTATTTGTAAAACACACTCTGGCAACAGAATATTATGACGGCGAAAAATGGACACTTTGGCTAAGTGCATGGAATTGTATATATTCTATGAGTGTAATTAAAAGTATCAATTTCAAATTTGTATCTGAAAGAGAAATAATATCAGAAGATGTATATTCACTCTTAACGCTTTATCCTCACTTTAAAAAAGTCGGAATAATTTCCGATATGCTTTACTGTCACAGGGTAAATTCACAATCTATAACACACAAGTTCAGAAAAGACAGAATAGCACAACTCGACAATTTATATGTAAAACTTATAGAACTGTGCAATGATTTAAATTATGACGAAGAAACAAAATGTTTAATGTCAAATCCGTATTTAAACGGAATAATCGGAGCTTTAAAAATGATTGTCGATGAAAAATCTTTAAGTGAAAAAGAAAAAAAATCATTGTACAACAGTACTTTAAATAGTGACATATTTAAAAAAGCAGTAAATAAAGTGGATTTAAAGTCTGAAAATTTTTCAAGGCGCATACTTCTCACTTTATTTAAACTTCGTTTTAAAACTTTAAGTTACTTTTTGATAAAACACAGACAAGGTAAAAAGAAAATAATATAACTTTAATTGTAATACAGGTAATAACAATGTTTTCAAGCTTAATAAAAAAAATTATATATAAGGAAAAAGCAACATCTGAATCATACATAAACTATTTGCGAAATAAAGGAATGAAAATAGGCAAAGACTGTACTATTTACGCACCTGCCAATACCATTATTGATGAACAATATCCATGGATGATTAGTATCGGCAACAATGTAAAAATTACACAAGGCGTAATTCTTTTAACACACGATTACAGTTGGTCTGTTTTAAAACATGTAAGTTTTGACGGTCAAAAAGGTGCTATTTTAGGTGCAGCAGGCAAAATTGAAATAGGAAACAATGTTTTTATCGGTATGAATTCCATAGTACTAAGAGGAATAAAAATTGAAGACAATGTTATTATCGGTGCAGGAAGTGTCGTTGTAAAAGACTGCGAAAGCGGATGGGTTTATGCAGGAAATCCTGCAAAGAAAATTTCAACCGTTGAAGAGTTTTATAAAAAACGAATGGAATTGCAAATCAGTGAAGCAAAAACATTGGCAACAACATACTATGAAAGATTTAAAAAAATGCCTCCGAAAGAAATTTTTCACGAATATTTTATGTTGTTTGAAAATGATATTCCCGAAAACGAGACTTTCAATAAAAAAATGCATTTATGCGGCAACTTTGAAGACAGTTGTAACTATATGAAAAGCAATACACCAAAATTTAGAAATTACGATGAATTTTTAAATTTTTGTTTTGACCAAACTGAAAAACAGGAGTGAATTTAGTGAAAAAAGTATGTATTCTGTCAATGCAAAGAGTTCAAAACTTCGGTTCTCTTCTACAAAGCTATTCTTTGAAAAAAGTTTTGGAAGAAATTGGTTGTGAAGTACATTTTATAGATATTGAAAAAAATGAACAAGACAACTGCTTAACTGAAAATAAATCAGTCCGTTTTGATAAAGAGCAAGAAATGAGCAATAATCTTTTATCAAAATTTAAAAAAATCGACAGGTACATTATCAATAGAATTTCAAATAAATATTTTGTAAATCAACAAGATAAAATGTTTGAAAATTTCAGAACAAACGAATTGTCAATTAAAGATACTGACAACGACCAAAAATATGATTTGTGCGTTATAGGAAGCGATGAAGTATTTAACTGTATGTCCCCTACTCCTTGGGGGTTCACAAGTCAGTTGTTTGGAAATGTAAAACAAGCCGATAAAGTTATTACTTATGCCGCATCTTGCGGTTCTACAAAATATTCTGACATCAATTCAGAAATGGCAAATATCATTAAAAACGCTTTTAACAATGTTTCGGCTTTTTCTTCAAGAGATGAAAACACGACGAATTTTATTAAAAACTTAACAGACAAGCCCGTAGAACAACATTTTGACCCTGTGTGGATAGGTGATTTCAGCGAAGAAATCAGCAAAACACAAATATCAATAAAATTGCCTAAAAACTACTGCATAGTTTATTCTTATTACAACAGAATTTATGACAAAAAAGAAATACAGTCTATTTTAAACTTTTGCAAAAGTAAAAAACTCACTCCGATTGCATTGGGTGCGCCTCAAAAATGGATAAAGCGTTTCTACACAGTATCACCGTTTGAAATGATAAAAATATTTCAAAATGCCGATTTCATTGTTACCGATACTTTTCACGGTACAATTTTTTCTGAAAAGTTTAACGGCCGCTATGCAGTTCTGTTCAGAGAAAGCAATAAAAACAAGTTAAGCGACTTGGTAAATAAAATCAACGCACAAAACCATTTAATAGACGATTTTGAAAATATCAGTAAAGTTTACAATGCTTTTAATGACAGAAACGATGTCTTAGAATTACAGCAAAAAGCAAAACAGCAAAGTGTAAATTACTTAAAAAAATACTGTTAAAAATAAAAAATTTACTTCAAACGGAGATAAATAATATGTCATTAAAACATAAAATTAAAGAATTACTTCCCGATAGATTTTTGTGTTTCTATCGTGTATTGCAATTATTGCCAAGTTACATTAAAAGTATAGGAATCAACAAAAAACAAAACTACAAAGAAATTCAATTTTATACTGACAAAGAAACGGTAGATGAAATTGTTTACAACAAAAAATCTTTAAGCAGATTTGGCGACGGTGAATTAATATGGATGAACGGTGGAAAACTCGACTCTTTCCAACAGTATTCTGATGAATTTGCCGAAGATTTAAGAAAAGCTTTTCAAAATAAAAACAAAAATCTTTTAATAGGAATACCTATTGGTATCTTTGATTCAAAATATTGTAATATCAGAGTGAAAATGCACTGGGCTATAATAAAATCGGAGTTTTATTCAAGACTTATTAAGTTTATTGATTTTAACAAAAAATACAGTAACGCAAGCATAACAAGACCATACATAGACTACACCAACTACGATTACAGTACAGAAGCATTTAAAAATTTAAAACGAATTTGGGACAACAAAAAGGTAGTTTTTGTAGAAGGCGAAAAGACAAAATTAGGACTCGGAAACGATTTGTTTGACAATGCTAAAGAAATAAAAAGAATCATTTGTCCTGCAATGAATGCTTACGAAAAATTAGATGAAATAGAAAAATCAATTAAAAAAAATGTACAAAAAACAGATTTAATATTAACTGCTTTAGGTCCTACCGCATCTATTCTTGCTTCGGATATGTGTAATGAGGGCTATCAAATTGTAGATATAGGTCATATTGATATAGAATACTATTGGTACTTAAATCACTCTATTTTAAGAGATAAAGTACCGGGAAAATATGTAAACGAAAGTGGCAAAAAAGACTGTTCAAATATTTATGATAATGACAGTTCATATCTGAATTCAATAATCGACAAAATCATTTAATTATGTATTGAAAGGAAAACAAATGAAAATAAAAATATATATTTCTGATATTGTCATGGTATTGTTTTTTCATATAAGCTTTATAAGTATGCCATACATACAATCATATAATTTGTTAAAATATGCAGTTGCAGCAATTACAGCAGTTTTTTTATTGCCGAAGTTCAAACTTTTTTTCAGGAAAAAATACAAAGAGGTAAATATTTCTCTGCTTGTATTTTTGGCTGTTATTATAATTACGAGTTATATCAATAAAAATGCAATATCAAGTCGTAATGTATTTTTAGCATCAATTATATACTGTATCATTATTTTAGAAGGATTTTTACTTTTCCAATATTATGAATACAAGGAAAAAACAAATCATCTTTTTAAAATCATTTTTTATCTTTTATTGTTTTATGTCATCATAACCGATATGCTGATTTTCTTGAAACCGGGATTGCTAATACAACACGAAGGATATTACTTTATAGGCAACAAATTTACCGTTGCCTACACACATATATTCCTTACAATTTTATATTGGCTTCTTAAATCAAACGGGAATTCAAAACTTTCATTAGAAAACAAACTTTCTCTTTTCTTAATGTTTTGTTTAACAATATTTATTTCTATATACATTAATTCAGGTTCCGGAATAGTTGCGTCTGTATTTTTGATATTGCTTATGTGTTTCAAGGAAAATATGAAAAAACTAATGTCAAATCCAATTACGCCCATAGCGTCGATTTTGGTTTCCTGCTCTTTCTTTTTCCTTTTCGGCTCAATACTCGGCACTTCCATAATGAGATTTATAGTTGTAAATGTCTTGGGAAAAGACCCGACTTTAACAGGCAGAATGATTATTTACAGCAATGTTGCCGATATTTTACCGGGACACATTTTTACAGGATACGGACACGGAAGTACATTTGAAGTTTGTATGGAATTAATCGGCGCTCCAAATACACAAAACGGCTTGATGGAAATACTGACACAGTATGGTATTTTCGGTGTAATATCATTTTTTGTTTTAATATATATGTGCTTTAAAAACCACAAGATTTCAAATATAAACGCTGCATTTCCGCTTGTGGCAATGTTATACATATATATATTATTGGCATCAATAGAAATTACACTCAGCCAAAATTTCATTTTAGTTTTAGGACTCGTTATTTTATTATTTAATAACAATGGAAAAAATAAAACATCTCATCAGGAGAATTGCAATGCAAGAACTAATTAGTGTTATTGTTCCGGTTTATAATGTTGAAAAATATCTTGAAAATTGTATTGACAGCATACTCAATCAAACATATAAAAATTTAGAGATAATTTTAGTTGACGACGGCTCTACTGATAAATCAAGTGAAATATGCGATAATTATTCGCAGCAACATTCAAATATAATAACAATACATAAAAAAAACGGCGGACTTTCCGACGCAAGAAACAAAGGTATTGATGCAGCAAACGGAAAATATATATCTTTTATAGACTCGGACGACACTATTGACGCATTATTTTTTGAAACATTGTACAGTTTAATAAAAAGATATGATTGTGATATGTCGTTAGTATTTTTCAAAAGAGTATATGAAGACGGTACCGATAAAGATTATGACAACGAATTCTATTTTGAAAAATGTTTTTCAAATGTTGAATTATTTAAAAAATACTACGAATCTGAAATAGGTCCTAATATTATAATCGCTTGCAATAAACTATATAAAAAATCGTTGTTTGATAATCTTCGATTTCCTTTAGGAAAACTAAATGAAGATGAAGGCACGATTTATAAGGCTATATTTTCTTCTGATAAAATAGCCGTTTCAAATAAAAAATTGTACTATTATTTGCAAAGAAATAACAGTATAATGAATTCTAAATTTACCGTAAAAAATTTAGACGCACTAAAATTTATACATGATAAAAGTCTGTTCTTTAAAAATAACAACTTCACTGAATTGTATGAGATAAATCAGGTTTACTATTTAAAATCATTAGTAAACTACTGTAAAACTGCTGAAAAACACAATTTACCAAAAAATATCATTGCTTCTTTGAAAAATGAATTTTTTGAAGAATTTAAAAAAATCAATACATACAATTCAATAAATACTAAAGAAAAAAAAGAAATCAAACTTGCGACGATTTCTTTTTCTTTGTATGTTTATTATAAAAACACAGTCAATAAAATAAAAAGAATAAAACCAAAAATCAAAAGAATAATAAAAAATATTTTAGAAAATAACGATTTTTTATACGAATTATTTTTAGATTTTAAAGAATTTAGTTTTAAAAAGTATAAAGCTTTTTACAACGATTATAAGCAAATTGAAAATAAACTAAATGAAATACATAATGAAAATAAAAAAGCGGTCATTTTTATTTCAACACCTTCACACGGAAATTTAGGCGATCAGGCAATTGTTTATTCTCAGTATCACTTTTTTAAAGATTTGGGGTATGAAAACCAAATTTGTGAAATAAGTGAATATATGTATGATATATACAGAAATAAAATCAAACATTTAGTAAATTCAAATGATTTGGTAGTAATTGACGGCGGCGGAAATATAGGAACACTTTGGACTGTTCCTGAAAACAGAATACTCAATATCATTTTAAAATTTTCTGAAAATCCAATACTAATCTTTCCGCAATCTGCTTATTTCATAAATAATTCGTTCGGAAAAAAAGAATTGCAAAAATTAAAAAGAATATTCAACAATCACCCGAACTTGTATTTTATGTTGCGTGATGAAAACAGTTATAATCTAATAAAAAAACATATTGAAAAAAATGTGTTTTTAGTTCCTGATATAGTATTGTATCTGAAAAACGATTGTATAATAAATGAACGAACCTGCATTTTAACTATGAAAAGGAACGACCACGAAGGAAATTCTTCTGAAAAAATTTCTTCACTTGCAAAAAAAATTCAAACCGAGTTTAATTTTCCGACAGCAGATATAGACAATATAAAAAACTATAAAATTTCATATTCAAACCGTGAAGAAGAATTGTTAAAGCAATTCAATGAAATTTCTAAAGCTAAAATAATGATAACGGACAGACTTCACGGAATGATATTTGCAATTATCACAAACACGCCTTGTGTTGTCTTTGACAATATTAATAAAAAGATTTCAGGCGTGTATAACGCATGGTTAAAAGACTGCAAAAATATTTATATTGTCAATGAAACCGAAGAAATTGATTTTGAAAAAATCAAATCAATTATAAACAGCGATAATAAAGAATTCAGCAAAAAACACATAAACGATAAATTCAACGACATAAAAAAATTATGTGATAAAATTATATAAAATACGGAGAGTCTGTTATGAATAAAATATGCCTTACTCAAATATCTATAAACGATAATAATATTGTAGGCAATTTTGAAGTTTCGGGAAATGACGAATGGTTAAGTTTTTTTAAAAAGCCTTATACATTTCAACTTGAGTGCAATCAAAATGTTTTCACACAAAAAAAGTCTGTTGCAGTAATTCCTTTTGTTGCAAATGTTCTTCCGATAGTATGGCTTATGAATGCAACATTAGAATTAGACGAACTTGATGAAGCCTTTTATAATTGCATAGAAAATGTAAAAAAAGGATATATCAATATGTATCCCGAATTTTCTTTTAAAGGAAAAATAAATGTAAAAAATATAATTAAAAACACATATAGTAACGACAATTCACTTGTTTTGTTCAGCGGTGGAGTAGATGCTTTTCAAACTTTACTTTCACATATTGATGAAAAACCCTATTTACTGACTTTATGGGGAGCAGATGTTCAGTTTGATAATAAAAACGGTTGGAGTGAAGTAAAAAAACAAATTGAACTTACAGCAAATACTTTTAACCTTAAATCTTTCACAATACGAACAAACTTCCGAGATTATATTAATGAATCTGTGCTAAACACTTACATAAACAAAATAAAAAACGGCAAACTCTGGTATCATGACTTTCAACACGGTATTGCCATTATATCTCATGCCTCGTTGATTGCCTGTCAATTGGAAATAGGCAAAGTTTATATTTCATCCAGCTACACAAAAGAAAACAAAGGTAAAATTACTTGTGCCTCTGACCCAACAATAGATAACTATATTCGTTTTGGAAGCACCGGTGTATTACATGATGGCTATGAATATAACAGACAAGATAAAGTGAAAAAAATCTGCGAATACAGAAATAAAAACAAAACGAATATCCCGTTGAGAGTTTGTTGGGAATCAGATGACGGAAATAACTGTTGTCATTGCGAAAAATGTTACAGAACAATCATTTCTATTATCGCAGAAAAAGAAAATCCAAAAGATTATGGTTTCAATAACTTTGATGAAAAAGCTAAGAAAAATATGATTCATGAGCTTAGATATAAATACAAAATTCAATATAAGAAATCAAAACATAAATATTTTGTATATGCTCAAGAAAGACTTAGACAAAACTACACTTTAAAAGAATGTCCTAAATATTTAAAGTGGTTTTACAAAGTTCGCATCAGAGATTTAAATCCTTTTGTTTTTAAGGTAATAAGATTTTTAAAAAAAGCAATCCATAAAATATAATAACCTAATTGGGAGGTGCTTTAATGTCAGATTCGAGATTAAAAAACACAACTAAAAATACTTTTACGGGATTGCTTAATCAAATAGCCGTATTGCTGTTCAACTTTATTTCAAAAACAATCTTCATTCATTGTTTAGGCACCGAATTTTTAGGAATAAACGGATTGTTTGCAAATATTTTGCAAGTATTAACAATAGCCGAACTCGGTTTTGGTACTGCTATGTCGTACAGTATGTATAAACCGATAGCAGAAAATGACGAAAAAACATTGGCGGCATTAATTAATTTTTACAAAAAATTATACAATATTATTGCCATAACAATTACGGTAATAGGAGTTGCCTTAATTCCTGTATTGCCGTATATCGTAAATACCGAAAAAGAAATTGAACACTTGACACTTTACTATATTTTATATTTATTAAATACAGTAATGTCATATTTATTTGCATATAAAACAGCTATAACAATAGCCCACCAAAAGTCATACATATTAAATAACTACGATTCTTTATTCACTATTATACAAAGTATTTTACAAATTATTTTTTTAATACTGACGAAAAACTTTACCATGTATTTGATTATACAGGTTTTGTGTACATTATTAAAAAATATATGTAAAGCTAAAAAATCGCAATCTTTATACCCATATATTAAAAGCAATGAACAACTTGACAAGTCTGAAAAACACAGCATTTTTAACAATGTAAAATCAATGTTTATATACCGATTGGGCGGTGTATTGTTAAACAATACCGACAATATAATTATATCTATATTAGTCGGTACAATAAGCGTCGGATTGTATTCAAACTATTTAATGATTATAAATGCAATCAATAGTTTCATTAACATTTTTTTCAGTTCAATGACCGCAAGCGTGGGAAATCTAAATGCCACCTCAAATGAAAAAGAGCAGTATGAGTATTTTGAACGAATTAATTTCTTGTCTATTTGGATTTTCAGTTTTTGTGGTATATGTGTTTTTTCTTTAATAAATGATTTTGTTCTTCTTTGGCTTGGAGAAGAATTTATATTTGACCAATGGACTTTAATCGCCATTGTTTTAAATCTCGTTATACCGGGAACAACAAGAACTATTGCCCTGTATCGTGATACTCTTGGAATGTTTAACGACACTAAATATGTTTTCTTTGTAACTTCTGTTCTCAACTGCATCTTTTCCGTTATTCTCGGAAAACAATTCGGAATTGCAGGAATTCTGTTTGCCACTTCGTTATCGAGATTATTAACTAATATGTGGTACGAACCATATATTTTATTTAAAAACTATTTGAAAAAATCTCCATTTCAATATTTTAAAAAACAGGTTATTTATTGGATTGTTTTTATTGTAAACTTGATAATTACAAATTCATCGGCCGATATTATTTTCAAAGAAAACAATATATTACTTTTTATAATCAAAATTTTATACTGTGTTGTAGTATCAAATCTGATTATGATACTTGTTTACCATAAATCACCTGAATTTAAGTTTTATTTAAAATTAGTTAAGAATATTTTTAATACAAAAATAAAGCGAGTTTGACTTCTTTTAAAAGATATTAAAAAATTAAACAGGAGAGTACAGATGAAAAAATTAGTTTGTGAAGAAAACAAGTGTACGGGATGCAGAGCTTGTATGGACAAGTGTTCTAAAAACGCCATAACAATCAAAGACGACATAAGCACATTTAACGCAGTTATTGATACAAATAAATGTGTTGACTGCGGTGCCTGTCATACTGTATGTCCCAACAACAATCCTGCTCAACTGAAAAAGCAAATTTCTTACTTTCAAGGCTGGTCGGAAAACGAAACTGAACGAAAAAGCAGTTCATCGGGCGGATTTGCTGCTGCAATTTCAAAACGCTTTATTCAACTCGGCGGTGTTGTGTGCAGCTGCACTTTTGAAAACGGAGAATTTATTTTCAAAATCGCTGAAAAAGAAAGCGAAACAGAATGTTTTAAAGGCTCAAAATATGTTAAAAGCAATCCAAACGGTATATACAAAAAAATTGAGGCTTATTTAAAAAATGGCACAAAAGTTTTGTTTATAGGTTTACCGTGCCAAGTTGCAGGCGTAAAAAACTTCATCAACAAAAGTTTGTCTGACAAGTTATACACAATAGATTTAATTTGTCACGGCACACCTTCCGTAAAGTTGTTAAATCAATATTTAAAACAGTATCATTTAAATTTAGAAGATATAAGTAAAATAGATTTCAGAAACAACAATACTTTCAATTTACAAATCAACAATAAACCGCTTATAAATTCAAGGACACAAGATTTATATACTTATACATTTCTGACATCTCTAATCTATACAGAAAACTGTTACAGTTGCAAATACGCAACCGTTGAGCGTGTCGGAGACATAACGATAGGAGATTCTTGGGGAAGCGATTTGGATAAAGCAGAAGTTGAAAAAGGCGTTTCGCTTATTCTTTGTCAAACAGAAAAAGGCGAAGAGTTGTTAAATAAATTGCCTTTTAATTATCAAAATGTTGATATTGAAACGGCAATAAAGCAAAACAAACAACTTCAGCACCCTTCAAAAATGCCAAAAGAAAGAGAGCAGTTTCTTTTAAATATCAGTAAAGGAAACAGTTTCGATTTTGCACTTGCAAAAGTTTTCCCAAAGCACTGTTTCAAACATATAATCAAAAAAATTGTGTTCAAAGCACAATAAAAACAAAAAAGTTATCATC